>Ga0160449_1000055_pt1 | contig 171033 bp, 141 predicted proteins | sample HID1975I_E1MG_FD_108216 | JGI IMG/M metagenome (GOLD analysis project Ga0160449, IMG submission 108216) | Enriched soil microbial communities from UW Madison campus, WI, USA - HID1975I_E1 MG | ecosystem: Environmental > Terrestrial > Soil > Unclassified | place: USA: Madison, Wisconsin...
CCGTGGACCGGAAACTGTGGTAATAACAATCTGAAGGGGCCTGTCTTTCAGCATCATATTATGCTTCACAGCATTTTCCACCAGCATCTGTAGTGTCAGGGAAGGAATACGGTACCATACCAGCTCATCGGGGATGTCCACTTCCAGGAATAAGCTTTCCCCATACCGTGTTTTGAGCAGGTGATAATAGGATTGAATGAACTGCATTTCCACCCACAGCGGCGCCAGGTCGTCCTCATTATTACGAAGCAGGTAGCGGTATACCTTGCACATTTCATCCAGGAATTTTTCTGCTTTGGCCGCATCCTCGCTGATGAGGGAGGAAAGGGAATTGAGGCTATTGAACAGGAAGTGCGGATTGACCTGTGCTTTCAGGCTTTCCAGTTGCGTTTGCAGGTTTTCTTTTTTCAATTGCTCCGCTTCATCCGTCACCTTCTTCCATTTTTCATAAAATGCCACCCCTTCATGAAAGCTGGCCGCCAGGATGGAGGCGCCGGCGCTGGACATGGCCGCCAGGAACATATGCCATACATTCAATTCATATTGAAAAAACTTTACACGATCATACAGCAGGAAGATCATGACTACCGTCACTGTCGTTACCAGTACATACAGCGCCATAGAGGTCAATACCCGCCTGAAGGTTTGATTATACCGGGGATATTTGGCATTCATGATGAGGGCGATAATGATCTGCAGGTACCAGGATAAAAGACCAAAACTGCCTGAAAGGAAGGTAGACCACCAAAAGATGGCCGCCCCGGAAAAATACCTTTTTCCGAAAATACAATAGTTGACCAGTATGATGACCGGGGGTAAAAGCAAGCCGATGATCAACCAATCCTTTTTGGTGTAATATGCCAATTTCATAATGCTGGAAGGCAGGCTAAAATAGGGGGTAGGGGCCGGTATACCTAAGTAGGTTGCATGAATTGCAGGGATTGTTGTTTGAATTGGCGTTTTCCTACTAGACTTCCTTCTGCCAGGTACCTGGTTGGTACCCCGCGCAGCACAAAAAGATTACACGAGGTTTCAGGAAATTATAGCGATCACGGCTATTTTTGTCAGATGGAAAAGGTATGCCGTAACTGTGAAACAGCCATTACAAGTGCTTATTGTCCCCAATGCGGTCAGGATGCTCATGTAGGGAGATTAAATATGCATTCCCTGATACATGAATTATGGCATGGATTTACGCATACGGACAAAGGGATATTGAAGTTGATCAAGGACCTTACCCTGAGGCCCGCGCGGGTGTACAATGCTTATTTCAGCGGGGCGCGCAAAACCTATTTCAGTCCGGTTGTCTTTTTCCTGCTCTCTTTTGGTATTTATATTTTCCTGGACCAAAAGGTATTCGATTATGAAGATTATATTGTACACAAATACAATGAATATAACCGGCTGTATCACCTGCAGCTAAAGTATATAGCACTTACCTGGCTGCCTTTCCAGGCATTGTTGAGTTACCTGTTGTTTTTCCGCCGGCGTAATCTGGCAGAATGTATTGTATTCTGGCTTTATTGTACCGGATTTGTGAATGTTGTGCTCATCGTATTAACGCCTATCCGCTTTTGGCTGATCCACCATACCGAGCTGCTTAATAACATACTTGGCGCGCTAGGGGTATTGATCATGTTAATACATGCCTGGAAGGTATTCGGTAGCACACTGGGCCACAAAATGCTGCTGATGTTGCTGATGTTTGCGCTGTTACTCATCAAGGTCTATATTAGTTTCTTTTATGTTATCCATGTACATGTGCCCGTCAAATATCCCTCATTACAGGCGGCCATCGGGCTGATTTTCGGGTTGTAGAGGATAAAGCAACAAGGCGTAAAAGTGTAGGGAGCACTTGCAATCTGCGAAAATTTCCGGAAACCGGAAGGGGATGCAACGCTTTTTGCGGAATCGTTTCCGGAAACATTTGCGTACCTTTCAGCCTGCCAGTTTATCATTTCACCCTTTGTAATATGGAACCTGTTAACCTGAAAAGGCTTGCCAAAGAACTGAATCTTGCCATTTCCACCGTTTCCCGCGCCCTTCGCGACAGCTACGATATCAGTCCCGAGACCAAAAAACGCGTATTTGAGCTGGCGCAAAAGCTGAATTATGAGCCCAATCCATATGCCAGTAGTTTGCGCAAACAAAAAAGCAGAACCATCGCCGTAGTGATCCCCGAAGTAGCCAATAACTTTTTCTCTTTGGCTATTAATGGCATTGAGTCTATTGCACAGGAAAAAGGATACCATGTATTGATCTACCTCACCCACGAGGATTACCAGAAAGAAGTATCTATTACGCGCCACCTGCAGAGTGGGAGAGTAGACGGCATCCTGATGTCCGTATCCGCCACCACCGAAGACACCAGCCATATTGTAGAGCTGCACAACAAGGGTATACCCATCATCTTCTTCGACCGCATCTGTGATGCCATTGATACCTCCAGGATCACCACCGATGATTATGACAGCGGATTTAAAGCCACCGAACACCTCATACAATGCGGCTGTAAGCAAATTGCTTACCTGTCGTTCTCCCAACACCTGTCCATTACCAATAAACGGATGCGCGGTTACCTGGAAGCGCTGGAGCATTACAATATCAAACCCGACCGTAAGCTCATTGTACAATGCAGCAGCGACAATGGATTGAGTTATCCCGTGCTGCGTAAATTATTGTCGGGTAAAAAGCGGCCGGACGGCATTTTCGCTTCCGTAGAGAAACTGGCCATTGCCAGCTATCATGTTTGTGAAGAATTGAAGATCCGTATTCCCCAGGATGTTAAGATTATCAGTTTTTCCAATTTGGAAACAGCCTCCCTGCTCAATCCATCCATGACTACCATTACACAGCCTGCTTTTGATATTGGCAAAAAAGCCGCTTCCGTACTTTTCCGTATGCTGGAGAAAAACAAACCGGGCTACCTGACAGAAACCGTAGTGCTGAATTCTTCATTGATCCCACGAAACTCGACAAAGGCGTAATTTCAATAAAATAGCGCATACAGTTTCATACGACTCCCATTTACCCGTTTCCAAATCTTCATTACCGTTACAGACCATGCCGCAAAGGCAGAAAAGAAGATGTCTCCTATTTTTAACAGATAGGGGTCGTATTCTTTTGCTGAGTTTTGTTATATTGCTTTTAGTGTGCGCAACACTGATACATTAATTTATTAATTGGTATTTTTTAATACGGAATTAATAAAGAAATAATAACTATACTTTTAGCAACTCCTCCGGATCCGTGCTGATCCTCTCTTTTATTATGAAACCTTATTTTCAAAACAAATGTCTTCTGCTATGAAAAAGAGAACTTTATCCTTTTTAGCGCTCCTGGTGGGCATGTTTTCCATTACTGCATTCACCGCCACCGCCCAGGTGGCTGATTCCTTTTACCTGAAAATGACCCACATTTTTCAAAACGTAGAAACCAACAGGGCATCTACCGGTTTGTTAAAAGACTACGGAATTGATTTCGTTAATGTCTCCGATTACGATGGCGTACAGATGTCCAACAGCAATATTATGTACGTGAACACCTGGGACGATCTTTACACCTCCTTGTATACCTACCGGTTCAACAATGTGATGGCAGGCATGACACATCCCGATGTTGTTTTTGATGCGATCAATACGGCTGCGTCGGGTGGAAAAGTGCCGCTAAGCCTGCTATTGATGCAATATGACGCTTACCAGGACAATGCTGTTGCTGCAGGGCTTGTAACCGTCACCGGAGATCAGGTCTTTGACAAATATACCGGCGGCGTATGGCAAAACCCATATCAGCAAAAAACGGCCATGGGCGTAAGAGCGAATGCCAACATCATAAGGAAGAAAAGCATGGTATTCAGGCTCCCCGCTGCATTGGTGTACACCAACTTTTCCAATATCCAGAGCATACAGGCCGATTTTGCCGACGGGATCGGCTGGCGGACGATTGCAACAGATACGGATATCCCAGTCAGTTATGCAGATAGCGGCAGGAAAGTTTTGCAATTCCGCGTAACACTCACCAATAGTCAGCAATACAACAGCCGTACCGCCATCGGCGTTTATCCGCCTCCCAATGCCTCCGGCACAGCTCGCGAGTTTGAGCACTTGCGTATACCAATCCCTGCCACCGCCAACCATTCCGGCGGCACGATGGAGATCCATTTCTCCGCTGCAAATTGGTGGACCCAAACCATTACCCGCCCGCTGATCATCGCGGAAGGATTCGACCCGTGGAAATATATAGGTGATGAAGACGATAATGTGATTTTTGACGACTTCTGGCGGGAGCGTGACAACTGGCCACAGCTTCGGGACCTGCTGGATCAAGACTATGATATCATTTACCTGGATTACAACGAAGGTACGGACGACATCATGCGCAATGCCGCATTACTTACGGCAGTGATCAATGAGGTGAACCTCCAAAAGGCGGCCGCCGCTTCCACCGAGCCTAATGTGGTAGTGGGTATCAGCATGGGCGGCCTGGTATCGCGGATAGCTTTGAGACAGATGGAAATAAATGGCCAGAACCACCAGACGCGGCTGTTCGTAAGCCTCGATGCTCCTCACCTGGGTGCCAATGTGCCCCTGGGCTTACAGGCCCTCAATACCCACCTTGCCAGCACACAGCTCAAAGTAGGGCTGGTGTCAGGATCGATCGGGTACGTTACAACGGTAGGGAGCGTTGCAAAAGCACTGCAGGTTTATTCCACCCCCGCGGCTAAGCAGCTGCTCACTTATTATGTAAAGGCCAGCTTTATAAACGGGAATCTGGCGATGGACAATTCCATACACAATGCCTTTATGACAACCCTCACCACATTGGGGTACCCCGTCAACAGCCGCAATGTGGCCATCTCTAATGGTTCCGAATGCGCGCAATCGCTCCCTATTGCGCCAGGTTCCGACCTGTTGCGTCTGTCCGGTAATTACAGCACCTCCGTACTTGGGTCTCTTGCATTGCCCATGATTGGTTTAACAGCTGGTACACTGAGCAATTACCCCCAATTCCTGATCGATCTGTTCCCCGGCCCCACGGCCATAAAGTGCGATTTTGTGGTGCGCACCACACCCACTTCGGGCAGCGTGGAAGTGTACAAAGGCAGGGTATGGCTTGAAAAAAAGATATTGTTCTTTATTAATGTCAGCCAGAACCTTACGACCAACGCGTACAACTCACCCTCCGGTGTATTACCACTGGATGCATACAATATGCAGTGAACCAGGTAGGAGAACAGATAACGCGGAATTTCAACGGCGATTTCGGCACCTCCTTCTGGCAGGAAATACAAAACGCGACATTCAACAGGGGCGTAAACTTTTTCATGGCCAGCGCTACCTTCACGTTTACACCCACGGCGCATGTGCTGGATATCGGTCGGGGCATCCCCCCCCTGGTAACAGCTGATTATACAACGCAATACCGCGCTACCGCCCCGCCGGCAGCACCCAAAAACACGCCATTTGCCAATTTTATTACAGAGTTTAATGACGGAGATACCCGCAACCAGGCCCATACAGACCTTTTTAGAAGAAGCGGCAACTGGCTGGCGGCAGAATTAAATACCCTTCCCTTCCTGGCCGATTGTAATGCTTTTTGTAGCCGGGTGATCGAGGGTCCGGGCGTATTCTGCGCCGCACAGCCGTATGCAGTAACTCTTGCCGCGGGCAGCACTGTTACTTCCTGGCAGGTAAATCCGGCGGGCATTGTAAGTATGGTAGCTGCCGGCAACCAGGTTACACTTACGCGTATCGGTAACGGCGCTTTTACGTTAACGGCCAATATCCAGGGTCCCTGCGGAAACTTTACCATTAACCGCCCCTTGCTGGTGGGATCGCCAATGCCCGAGTGGATTTCCGTACAGGTTGATTTTACAAATAAGATCATCGCGAGAGCGGAGGTTGTACCGGGCGCCACCGCTTATAGATGGTACCTGGAAAACGTACTGGTAGCAACAACTGTCGGCCCCAGCAGGAACATGTCCTTTGGGAGTGGTGTCTGCGGCATGGAAAAAACACTGGGTATAGAAGCAGTTACCTCGTGCGGGACCTCTCCGCGTAATGACTGGCCGGTATTTTCGCAAAACTGCAACGGGGCTTTCAAAGTATCGCCCAACCCGGCCGCAAACCAGGTAATGGTAGAAGTAGATGCTGAAGAGGAGAATAAACGCGTAAAGGAAATAGCAGAGACGCAATCCAATGTGAAAGCCCGTCAGTCCGGACAGGCCAAGCAGACCAAAAAGACGGCAACAGCAACCTATAGAGAACACATTACCGAAGTGAAATTGATGGATATACAAGGCAAAGTGTTGAAGCACCAGAAATATGCGGGCGATATCCGCAGGGTGAGCCTCGATGTAACCGGCCTCACGGCTGGCAATTATTTTGTTCTGATCTATAACGGCCAGACCTGGACCTCAAAACCAATCGTGGTAGTGAAGTGAGGATGAGCATAAAACAAAAAGAGGCTATCTCCTGTTTTTACAAGTATAGGAGATAGCCTCTTTATGATGTCTTTACTATTGAACAACGTATTTCACCTTCCCTTCTTTTACCCCTTTACTATCCTTCCCTTCCACCTTCACAAATGAAGCAGCTTTGCCTGTGATCGTGAATTCATTGATATTGGCGCCCTGTACATTTTCCAGGCGTACTACACACTCCGCTTCTGCAGTGGCAGGTACTTTCCAGTCCGTTAGTTCTACATCCTGTGCATCTTCAGCAATAAAAGCCGGCCGAAGGTCGGGGCTGGCCAGGTTGAACCGGATGTTCTTTAGGGTCAATCCTTTTACATGGCGCGCCCAGATGCCCCAGGCAGGGATAAGAGGACCGAATGTTTTTACTTCTGGGTATTGGTCCACAGCTTCTGGCACCGCATGGCGGGCATTTTCTGCCGTGCCGCCACCAGCCAGACTGATCTCAATATTCTCCAATGTTACATTACTGATATAGTGACCGGGCACCCCTGTGATGAGGATACCCGAAGGCGGTTTCAGTTGTGCATCCGCAGCTGCTTCTGCTTTTACATTGCGTATCACCACATTTTCGAAACTACCCGTAGGCTGCTGCGTATCCTTTCCTTTGCGAAATACATTGAGCCGCGAGCCCAGGCGCAGCAGCATAGGCGTGCGCACGTTCTTCATCGTAATATCCGATATCGTCACATGGCGCAGGTGAGCGCCATCTACCGTGAGCAGTTTAATGCCGCCATTGCGCGTATCATATATTTCACAATGAGAGATGTCGATATTTTCAAATGAAGCCATCGATTCCGTCCCCATCTTAATAGCCGCCTGGTTGCTTTTCAACTTCATGCGGGTAACAGTAATGTCCTTGCAGCCCATGGTGCTGGAAGTGGTCTTAAAACAAAGTGCGTCATCTCCACTCACTACATCACAATCGCGGATCTGCACCTGCTGGCATCCGTCGATATCCATGCCGTCGTTGTGTGCAACACCTACACTCACAATCTTTACGTTTTCGATCAGTAGCTGTTTACTCTGGAAATAATGCGAGGTCCAGGCGGCCGCATAAAAGAGGGATACACCCTTTACCGTAACACCGGTACAACGCACAATGCGCAGCAGGAAAGGACGGCGGCCCCAGATTTTACCTTCACCCCTCGTATCAGCAAGCACATGTTTGGCTTTCAGGGCAGCCCCTTGTCCGTCAATGGACCCTTCTCCTTCGATACCGATATTTTTGGCATCTACCGCCACCAGCAAGGCCCAGCCTACATCAATGCCCAGGCCATCCGTAAAAGGATCAATATTGTTATAGGCTTCAATATCCGTGCTGCCGAGTATGAGCGCGTCTTTTTGTAACAGAAGCGTGATATTGTCTTTGATGACGATGGTGCCGGAAAGATATTTGCCGGCCGGAAAGATCACTTTACCACCCCCTTTTTGGGTGCAGGCGTCAATGGCCTGCTGGATCGGTTTGGAATCAAGCGTAGTGCCATCGCCGGTAGCGCCATAGTCTTTTATGTTGACGTCCGCCGCGGAAGCGTGTGTGTATAGGGAAAGTGCAAATAGTAATAGCGTGAAGTTTTTTTTCATATAGATTGTTTTAACAGCTGCGAGCTGCGAGCTTCCAGCTGCGAGCAAATACACGTTTGCTACGCACAGTCGAAGCCGAAGGCTCAGTGCTCGTAGCTCGCAGCTCGTGGCTCGAAGCTTGCATTTACTTCCCCTGTCTTGCTTTTAATTGTGCCATGTACAGCGAAGCCGGCTGTAAGCCTTCCTTGTTTTGTCCTTCCCATTCTCCATCCGGCCGGTCCTTGAAACGGCCGGGGTATTTATCACCCTTCATGCCAATATTGTAGTTCTTGCCGCTGGCCCAGGGGCTTTGTACTGCCGCTCTTTTCACCGTGCAATTCCACAATACCTGCGTTACCCCCGCCCAGCCATGGCCGCTGCCATAATTGCCCCTGTCCTGTACATTGATCTCACCATCCGTAGTAATATTATCGTATAAAGTGCCTACTGCCCAGCGATGGTGCGGGCCGATATCGGCATGCGTTTTTTTAGCCGTACAATTGTAAAATACATTGGGGCCAAGAGTTTTCGAACCTGTCACATAATCGTGTCTGCCTTCAGTAGTATGACAGTTCATGAAGATATTGCATTGGCCATTGTTGTTGAAAGAATAACGACGGCCACCCGTGATCACCGATTTGGCATCGAAGCATTTGCTGTCTTTCACCGTAATATACCGCGCATCATCACCCAGGTTCACACAGGCATACGCAAAGTAGCGGGAGGTAACATTTCGCACCCAACCCTGTTCTGCTTTGTTGATGGCAATGGCATCCCAGGCATGGTTCTCTGCTGTATCACTGGTGTAGACAGATTCCAGGTAAAGGTTTTCAACACCTATTTCCCGGATGCGGCCATCAAAACTGTATTTGTATATTTCGCCGCCGCCATATTGCACATCGAGCGCCTGTACAATAGGATTATCAATAGTGATTTTATTGCCTTGTATTTGCGTGATCACTCTTTCAAATTCCAGGTTGTATTCATTGGCTTTCCATTGTTTGGTGCCATTGCGTCCCTCAATCTGGTCCATTTTGGTATCCGTTATCCATTTGTCCGTACCCGGTCTGTTCACAATGATGGCATCACCCGCCTGCAGGCCTTTGACATCGCTTACCGTGAAGGAAAAGCTGCCTGCCGGTACATAATTGTCCGTGATCTTTATCCGGGCGCTAATGGCCTTTGGATTGCCGCTGCCCGTGAAGGCAATCAACGGTTTTTGTGTTGCAGCCGTGGCTACCAGTTTGGTACCGTTCTCCGTATCCCCTTCTCCCCGCAGTACAATGCCGCTGGCGCTCACTTGCAGCGTGGCAGGAATATGATACGTACCTTTTTTCAGGAGTATGGCGCCGCGAAACCCGCTTTTATCAGCTGCTTTGGCAGCCAGTTCATTGATGGCTGCCTGTATCCTTTGGGCTGCATCTTCCGATGGTGTGATAGTGGTCACCACGGGCAGGTCGGGAATGGTCTTATCCCCCTGGTAATAACCTACCCGGCTAAAATCGGGAATGATATTGCCTTTCTCATCCGGTGTGTAAGTAAGGTTCCCCTTCTTGTCAACTTGTACGAATTTTGATTCCCATTGTACAGAGCGGACAACAGTAAAAGCCATTACCGATACGGCAGTAATGGCTATCAGCGGAAGGTGTTTGTTTTGTATGAATAGAGGCATGGTGCGATAGATTGTGGAATGAAAGTAAGTACAAAATTCAATCACCTGGAAGCCTTTGCCAGAATAGCTGAATGCTTTGCCAATAGGAAGAGGTATTACACAAATAGAGGGCACGAATTTCACCCATTATATCTTCAAAATTTTATTACTGCTATATGAATAGGAAAGTTTCTTTTGGACATTGTTTGCTCGCAGGCGTCAGCCTGTTATTATCACAGGCATTGACTGCACAAAATACACCGCAGCAGGACCGCTGGGCCATCCAGCCCGATGGTAGCATATTGTGGACGGTCGATGGCAGGCTGCCACACCAGGATCATATCGAGATGAGCGGAGAGAAGGTCTCTTATTGGGTACAATACGGGGTTGATATCAGTGGTAAGCTGTCTTTAAACCGTACGATGGTATTTCCCACTTTCCGCTTATTACCACAGCGCACCATTGCCAGCATGACCTACAATGTTACCGATTACGACCTGCCACGTTTCCTGATCAACGATAAATTATTCAAAGCCGGTGTATACAATGCCGCAGTGACTGAGGATATGCCCGAGCAGGTAACCAGCATACGCCATAAAGGCATCATGGAAGTGCAGAGCCTGATCGGAAAGAATAAAGACCTCTTGCTCAAAAGGACCTTGTTTCCTTCTGTAGACAAACCGGTCGCATTGGAGAAATGGGTGTTTGTCAATACAGGCAAACAGCCTGTGAAAATTGAAATGGAATACCTGCAGCGTTTCGTAAAGCCGGCTGCAGAACGTACTACCCCCGCGCAGCATAGCTTTGTAGTATCTACCATCGCAGAAGGATTGAAAACCGTAGTGCCCGGCGATTCGGTAGTGTTTGGCCTCAGCTACCAGGCTGTACGGGCAGGAGCACAGCCTGTTGTAGCCAATCTGCTTTCCGAAGAGCAGGGCAGGCGGCAAAGAGTAGCCGGGATTTTATCCTTACTGCAACTGGAAACACCCGATGAAATGTTGAATACCGCTTTTGCCTTTGCTAAAATAAGGGCTACAGAAAGTATTTACCTTACCAAAGGTGGTTACCTGCATGGCCCCGGTGGCTTGCGCTATTATGCTGCTATCTGGGCCAATGACCAGGCGGAATATATTAATCCCTTCTTTGCTTTTCTGGGCGATGAAGTAGGCAATAAGTCAGCCATGAATGCTTACCGCTGGTTTGCCCATTATATGAACCCGGAGTATAAGCCAATCCCCAGTTCTATTATTGCCGAAGGCGATGGCGTATGGCAGGGCGCCAAAGATCGCGGCGATATGGCCATGATTGCTTACGGGGCCGGTCGTTATGCATTGGCCAATGGCAATGCCGATTCAGCCCGTGTGCTATGGCCCTTAATTGAATGGTGCTTAGAATACTGCCGTCTTCAACTCAATGAGCAGGGGGTAGTAAAGTCCAACAGTGATGAACTGGAAGGCCGTTTCCCGGCTGGCAAGGCCAATCTCAATACCAGTATTTTGTATTATGATGCGTTGCGCTCTGCCGCTATGCTGGGCAAACAATTGTCCCTGCCCAAAGCGCAGTTGACAAAGTATGAACAGGAAGCAAAAGCCATACGCACCAATATTGATAAGTATTTTGGTGCTACCGTAGAGGGATTCAATACCTATCGTTATTATGAAGGCAACGATACCCTGCGTGCCTGGATCTGTTCACCCCTGATCGTTGATATATTTGACCGTAAGCAAGGCACCGTGTCAGCCTTATTCTCTCCACGCCTGTGGACAGAAGACGGACTGGCGTCGCTGGCAGGTAATAAAACTTTCTGGGACCGTTCTACCCTCTATGCCCTGCGTGGTGTATTTGCAGCCGGTGAAACGCAGAAAGCATTTGACTACCTGCAATATTATTCACGCCGCCGTTTACTGGGTGAACATGTGCCCTATGCGGTGGAAGCTTATCCGGAAGGCAACCAGCGTCACCTCTCTGCCGAAAGCGGACTTTACTGCCGTATCTATACCGAAGGCATGTTTGGTATGCGCCCTACCGGTTTAAACAGTTTTGACTGCACACCCCACTTACCGGCTGCATGGAATAAGATGGCCTTGCGTGGCGTACATGCTTTCGGTGCTTTGTTTGATATAGAGGTATTACGGGCTGCCGGTGGTAAACTGGATATCCTGATCACCAAAGAAGGACAGGCTAAGAAATATACGATCAAAGAGGGCGCTACCCGGCGCATCACCATCTGATATCAATGTCGTTGAATTAAATAAGATGTCAGGTTGAGGTTGTCGAAACCGTCTTCGGAGTGAGTTTGTTTTTCACTGCAGGTCCTTCGACAGGGCTCAGGGTGACATCTTAATTCAACGACGATCCACTATAGCGTGCCGAAGTTTTTCAGGAAATCATCCTTGTAATTCTTGCTTACCGGTACTTCTTCTTCACCCACTACCACCAATGTTTCATTAAAGCTGTTACCTGGTTAATGTTGACCGCATAGGACCGGTGTACCCTGATGAACTGCTCATTGTTGAGCCGGTCAAGTTTTCACCAGCAACACTATTAAGTACAAAGTTGACTATTAGAAAAACGATTGTTCTAATGGACGTTTTTTTCTAAAGTGTGTTAATCTTCACACGATCGAGGAACGGATACTCGTCCACAGATTTAGCACGATTTGTCTTCTGCCAATCTCCTTTCTTTTTCATTGGCAATTTTCGACCATGTTTTTGATATCATTTGCCCTCTCAGCGGGCTATTGGGTATATAGTTGACATTTTATGAAAATTTCGGTTTGACATTATCAAATTTGTGATTTTTTTCAAATTAGTATAGCAAATTCGTCCTTTAACTTAAAGGAGCTGTGTTTTCGCAGTCTTCTTGAATTTTGCATTTTATCCAAGAGCATTTCTAAACTATTTATTTTCAATTCTATAGAAGCGGATAAGAGGGCGTACCACCCTGGTTCATGTTTTATGGGGGGGTAGCAAAAGTGCAGGCGAATAAGTGCTATTCGATTACAAAAACGCTTGTTATGAGCAAGAAGAATGAAGCTAAATCAGACAAATCATTAGGGAGTATTTGAAAAGAAGAAAGGACTTCCGTTAGGGGTAAAGTGACTCATTTTATTATCACTACACTTTGCTGTTAATTTTATATAAAGTTTTGACGGTGAAACAGGTCATGAATACTCAAATAAAGAGTTGTGTTATAAACTCTGTCTCTTGAATTACCATTCAGCGTAGAGCAAAAGGTATGCAGCCCCCAAAAATAATGCAACCAAAGAACAAACCAATGTAACAGGTTAAAAGACACAGTAGCCAGGTGCCTATAAAATGTTCTGATAATTTGAAGGAAGTAACTGCATTTATATGGGCTACGCAATATTGAAAATGAGCAAGCCAAAGGTATGAAATATCCCCGTCAAGGTTTTTGACTCGCGATGCACCACACCAGTCGACCAAGTAGGCAGCAGCGGAGGGTGACACTTCTGAGAATATCGCTATTTCTTAAAATAAAAAACTTCTTATGAATAAAGAGATTAAGACAAAACTAGAATCCGAAACACCAACAGAAAAAAAGTTGAAATTTCGCTTTCTTCTGTTTTATGCGGAGTTTACCAATCAACCACTGTGGTTTCAGCTTACGGTTATAGTCTTGGCATTGGCCGCTGTTGTCTTCATCGTTCTTGCTTTGAATGGCGATATAAGCTTGGTGAAGAGAAAGCTTGTTTTTCTTTTAGATTTCTTCAATAATAAGTCGCCATAAACTTACAGTTATGAAGCCTGTAACTTCTTCCTGCCAACGAGGGCATATTGGATACTTGCCTATACCAAAACCTATCTCGATGGCCAGTCACTTACTTACGTCATTTTTGAAAAAATAATGGTGATAAAGCAAAAATTGAAAAAAAATCGATCCCAACATCACAACTGTCACTTTTGGGGTAACAATTCTGCTTGGTCCAGGATTTGGATAACAAAACCAAATTCAAATAACTGACTCGGGCCTGATATGGATAAATATAAAATATTAATATAACGGTAGTTATATAAAGGTCAAATAAGACCTATTGTTGCAATAATATATCTTCTATTCAATTGGTACAGGTTCCCCCTTTAGTTGTTATAAATAAAGTCAGGTAAGTTTATCTCAAAGCATAAACACTGATGACTATTCTTCTACGGCTACGTTGATATCAGAAAGCAAACCTCGTCTATTTAATGTTTAGCATTTTACGTGCAGGTATATCCGTTTTACAAATCGTATGATTGGTCGAACCACCTATGATGTATCTCCGGTCAGGAGTTGCTAAGTATTTTCCATTAGCGTTCAGTCATTCCAGTAATCACTTGATAATCATATACGCATTCGTTTGCGCATACGAAAAAAAGTATAATTAAAAAAGATAAGTTAAACCCGCTTATGTTATGCCAATTCACTTCCTTTGTGCCGTTGTTGATTCACGTCACCCTGTAACCCAAGCTAACCATGCTGCGCGATAGATTAGTGTTGTTGATGGTATTATTCCTGGCTTTTTGTCAGGCTGCCCAATCACAGGAGGGTAATCGTATTTTATCTAAAGTTGCTGATCTTCAACTCCAATTCTTCAATAAAGTTAGCCAGCGAGCTACTAAATTGAATGACCAGGTTACCCGCCAATCAGAAAAGTACTTACGCAAATTCGCTAAACAGGAAGCGCGTTTACAACGCAAGCTTCAGCAGGTAGATTCTACTGCTGTAAATCAATTGTTTAATGAGACTTCCAACCAGCAATACCAGGCCCTGCTGGATAAAATGAAAGACACTGCTGCTGGTATTGAAGCAGTTGAGTACCTTCCTAATGTAGACTCCCTCAAATCCTGCCTTTCCTTTCTCCAACAGAATTCACAATTACTCGCTAACGGTAAAGAAGTAACCGATAAGGTCAATAATTCCCTTCGCCAGGTTCAACAACTCCAGTCCAAACTACAGCAAACAGAACAAATAAAAGAGTATGTCCGTCAACGCAAGCAGTTGATTAAGGAGACATTGGAGTCTTATACAGGCTTGCCCAAAAGTATTACGAAGTCCTACCAGGAAATAGGAAAAGAATTCTACTACTATTCCCAACAAGTACAGGAGTACAAAGAAATACTGAATGATCCCGAAAGAATGCAACGAAAGTTAATAGGATTATTACGGGAACTACCTGCATTCAAGGATTTTATGGCAAGCCATAGTGCATTGGCTAATTTGTTTTCATTACCAGGTAATTATAGCTCACCGGATATGACAGGCTTGCAAACCCGTTTCCAGGTACAGCAGGTAGTACAAAATCAGATAGCCGCCGGAGGCCCGAATGCTGCGCAAATGGTACAGCAGAATATACAGGCCGCCCAGGCAAAACTGAACGAGCTAAAGGATAAGTTGAATAAACTGGGTGCGGGTGGAGAAGATATGGACATGCCCGACTTTAAGCCCAATAACCAAAAGCGCAAGAGCTTTCTCAGGCGGCTGGAATATGGCACCAACCTGCAAACCGCTAAGGCCAACGGTTTTTTCCCTACTACCACCGATGTAGGCCTGTCTGTAGGATACAAGCTCAACGATAAAAGCACAGTGGGGGTAGGGGCCAGTTATAAAGTAGGGTGGGGGAAGAATATCAATAATATAGCAATAACCAGTGAAGGGGTAGGATTAAGGTCTTACCTGGATATGCGCATAAAAAAAAGTTTCTATGCATCCGGAGGTTTCGAATACAACTACCAACCTCTAAATGTAAATGGATCTCTTCCCCCTCCTTCAGGAGGGGGGCGGGGGGAGGCCGCTCCTTGGAAGCAAAGTGGTCTGCTCGGCATAAGCAAGATCATTTCCTTACGCAGTAAAATGTTCAAAAAAACAAAAGCACAGTTGCTCTGGGATTTTCTAAGCTATCAACAGGTGCCACGTACACAAGCCATTAAATTCCGTATTGGATACGCTTTTTAAAACGATAATAAGTTCAATATTGATCAATATGAAAATCAGACCCTTTTTCGTTCTATGCCTGCTGTTAAACAGCCTGGTAATTTTAGCGCAGGCGCCCAGTGATGCCAACTTTACACCTTTGAGTGGCACCGCCAATGCGGCCAACCAACAGGCCAATGCAGGCATAAACCTGTACACCGGTACGCCGAATATCTCTTTTCCTTTGTATCAATACAGCGGCCCGGGTGGACTATCGATGACGGTTTCGCTGGATTACATTGGCGGCGGAGGTATCAAGGTCAATGAGGCCCCTTCTCCGGCTGGAATAGGATGGTCTCTCAATGCAGGGGGTGTGATTACCCGGACCGTCCGCGGACGGCCCGATGATATGGATGCCACCGGATATATGTATTCCGGTACTTTGCCGGTCAATTACCGCAGCAATGCTTCCAAATACTATTACGACTCCCTCGATGCAGAACAGGATGTATTCCAGTTCAACGTCAATGGCCGTTCGGGCAAATTTTATATCGGTAAGAACAAACAAATTGTGGCCGTGCCCCTTTCCAAATTACGCATCGGTTATACCGCTGCTGCCAACAGTCCCATCACCTCCTTTTATATGGTGGCAGAAGATGGAACAAAGTATGTATTCAACGACCTTGAATATCAAATGATCTGGTCGCCCGATTTCACCATCGGGTATCATTATACCAATTATACCACCGCATGGTACCTGAGCCAGGTCATTGCGCCTTTTGGTACCGATACGATCCGTTTTTCTTACACTACTATAAACCAAACTGATACGTTTGCTTTTCCGCAAACAGCATATGTCAACAATAATACCCTGGCCGTCGATTTCAGATATACCCCTATAGGAAACAGAACAAGGTATTTCAAGAAATTAGCCGGCATTAATTTCCCCGACAAAAAACAGGTAAGTATTTTGTACAATCCCTTGTATACCTATGATGGAAAGGATTCTGTCATCGACAGAATAAAGATCAGCGACAGCGTATTCAGGTATGGATACCGGTTCAAATGGTTTATTCCTGAAGAAGGGCTTGAATTTACTTTACTGAATGGCTTACAAAAGTATACGGCAACCGTGGCTATGCCCGCTTACCAATTTGGTTATTACGGACCCTATTTTAAGCCAGTAGGTTCGGCCGGGGATACCCTCTCCAATAAAAGAGATCACTGGGGTTTTTATAACAAAGCCAATAATGGCACCAATGTTATTCCAACGGTGCCAGGTACTTATAATGGCGCCAATCGAACTGCTTCCCCCACCTCGTCCAGGGCCAGTACTTTATTTAGTATTACTGATCCCTCCGGTAGTATTACCAGGTACGTGCATGAGTCAAACGACGTTTCCGATTATGCTTATGTACAACAGAATGCTACTATAGCTGATGCCAGGGTCAATGCTCAAACCAACATTACCTGTAGTCAGGCACAAAACAACCTCCATACGCTGAAATTTAACGTACCGGATTATGTAACCTTGGTTGCTCCCACGTTTTCAGGTACTTGTAATTTAACGATCCTGGTCACCAGCACCGACGGGTTGACCACCTATGGCAGTTTTGCTACCAGCTTATCAGAGTTGTTCCAACTCGGGTCATTGAATTTCTCCTTTAATGGTCCCAACGCACAGTACAAGGTCAGTACCAGTATGTCGGCCGGCTGTACTGCCCCTGCTGCCGTGCCCTTGAATATCAGTTGGCTTAACCAATCATTCCTTGCCAATTCGGTTATATCAGGCGGCATAAGGATCAAGCAGCAGCTAAATTATGATCCGGTCACACAAAAGTGGGATACGATTGCTACTTATAATTACCTCACAATCGATGGTAAAAGCTCTGGCTTTCTCGGCGCAATACCTAAATATGATTACCCTTATCAAAGAACGGTGATTAACGGATCAACTATTACGACCAATTATACAGCCATTTCCAGTGATCCTGTCCAGAATACCCAATATACCCAAGGTAGTCCCGTGGGGTATAGCCGCGTAGTAGTATACAAAGGGACCCCCGCCCGTAACCTGGGTAAGGAAGTCTATGAATTCACAAGCTTGCAGGATGCCAATACCAGCAATGTACCAGCTCTTTTCCCTTATCCCGCCGTTGTACAGCGCGATTGGGCACTGGGTTTACCAAAGCGTATTACCACCTATGATAGCCTGGGTAATCTGGTAAAGGTGAAAAGAAATACCTACGACATCACCACGGTTGCATATAACAACAGTCAATTCCAATCTGTCAAACTGGGAAGGATCTCCATTACCTACAACGGCGAACCCAACTACGGATTAACACCTCGTACAGAACTGTATAGTGCCCAGGGTTATTTTCCCGAATCCGGTCGCGCCAACCTGGTGGCCAGCGTAGATTCTTTGTACCATCCCAATGGTTCCGTACAGGTATCCGAACAAACCATGCAATATGATACCAGTTTCAACCTGGTAAAGATCACTTCCCCATACAATAAATCTCGGGCGCTTACACTCGAACAACGGTTGTATTATCCCTACCACTATACACTGGCTTCAGGTGCCATTAAAAAAATGAAGGACAGCGGTATTATCAGTGCACAGGTATCCGCCGAAAGTTGGATCGTAGGCGATGCTAATCCCAGAATGCTGCAGGCGGGAATTACCGATTACCAGCAACTGCCACAGGGCTATATCCGTCCTCTTGCCGTATATGCCTTGCAGTCAAATGCACCGCTGGCCCAATCCGTTATCGGAACATTCAACCCGGCATCATTGGTGCGCAACAGTACCTGGCTCGTAGCACAACAAAACTTTCTTACTTACGACAGCAAAGGCAATCTCCTGGAGTCGAAGAATGCCCTGTCGGATGAAAGAAGCGCTGTGATCATCGACTATACCAATCAATTGGCTATTGCTAAGGTCTCCAATAGCGCCTACACCGATATAGCGTATACCAGTTTTGAATCAGACGGAACCGGTAACTGGACCGTCGGTTCTGCCAACCGCGATTACAGCAGTAGCCTCACCGGCAGCAGATCCTATCAATTGTCGGGTGGCGCCATCAGCAAGAGCGGACTAACCGCTTCCCGCATCTACCTGGTTTTCGTATGGGCCAAATCAGACGCTTCCGTATCCGTAAATGGCTCCTTGCTAAGTTCAGCCATTGCTACCCAAAATGGCTGGAACCTCTACCAGGCCAGCATAACAGGCGTCACCTCTGTTACCGTCAGCGGCAGCGGGTTAATTGATGAATTACGCCTGCACCCACGCGAAGCCAATATGGCTACCAGCACGTATGATCCTGCCCTCGGTATTACCAGCGCTGCCGATGCCAACAATACCGTAAGCTATTATACCTATGATAAACTGGGTAGGATGCAAACCTTGAAAGATAAGGACCTCAACATCCTGAAAAAATATGAATATGGCAATAATACCATTGCCATCAACACAACCCCCGATTGGCAAAACCAAGGCACGGAATGCCAAATACCCCTCAATGGTAAGGTTGACAAGATTGAGCAGGATATGAATCCATTCAGCGATTCCTACAATGTCATCCGTAAGATATTTGATCACAACGATTGCGCTACCTGCGCGCCTCCCTGTTCGCCACCGGGCAAAAAACTGATCAATTGCCTATGTCAAACAGGTTACCTGTACGCAGCCTCCTCGGTATGGACAAAAGAAACGGGGGTATGGAAATGGAAATGCACCTTTTACTGGAGATACCCTGATTTGTCTACCGAGTTTGCCTGGATAGAATACAGGGATACGGCTTGTTCAACCGGGGGGCCAGATTGATTTGGGGGGCATGGATGTCCTTAACAACGATATAGAAAACGCAATAGGCAACTAAATACCAACAATCGAAATATTCCTGCTTTATGTATAAACTATTATACAGTATTATATTAGCCCAGTTCCTGCTGGTGACTACATTGTCTGGCCAAACAAATATTCCTACCGGGGCTACTGGTCCGGCAACACCTGTGGTGCCGGTAAAGAAAATGCCCGATACATTTTATTCAACCCCGGGCAATTTTGTGCGCGCCTTTACGACATTCAAACCCATACAGGATACCGCCCAGGTCAACCTCAGCGCCCTTGTAAATGAAGTGGGTATTCAAACCGAATACCAGGATAGTTATGGGAGGCCCATACAAAGTGTTGCCCGTCAGGCCTCGCCTGCAAAGAACGATTTCGTATCGCCTGTTCACTATGATGAGTTTGGAAGAAGCAGCGTACAATACATGCCGTTTCCTTCCCAATCAGGAAACAACAACGACGGCCAGTTTAAGAAAAACCCTTACGTCCAGGATTCTGCATTTTATAAAGCACTCTTTCCCGGAGAAAAATACATTTATAACCAGCTGTTTTTTGATGGTTCTCCTTTGAATATACTCAACAAAGCCACAGCGCCAGGCTCTAGTTGGACCGGCATGGGCGTAGGAATTATCAGCACCCAAAGAGCCAATACTACGGCCGATAGTGTGCGGTTATGGACAATTCCCATCACAGGCGAAGATGATGTGCCAGCTACCAGCACCACTTACCTGCCAGGTACATTACTCGTCATGCAGACTACTGATGAACAGGGTACCAGTACCATTAAATACATTGATGAGGCTGGAAGGACCATCCTTACTAAAAGTCAGGCAGTTTCTTCACCTGGTACCGGCCATACCGGATGGCTTTGCACATACTACGTTTATGATGAAACCAACCGTGTACGGCTGGTGATCACGCCAAAAGCGGTGGAAGCCCTGAACAATGGAACGGCCAACTGGAACCTTACAGTCAATCCCACCATAAACACCAACCTCTGTTATAGCTATTTTTACGACAACCGCGGGCGCATGATCATGAAGCGTATACCGGGCAAAGGGAAGAGCTACCTCGTATATGATATTCGCGACCGGTTGGTATTTGCACAGGATTCTGCACTGCGTGCCCTGACTCAGCCGCAATGGAGAACTATCCTGTACGATGCCATGAACAGACCTGTCATTAGTGGCCTGCTTACTTACAGTAACGGCCGGGCTACCTTACAGGGTGTAGTAACTACCCAAACAGCAGCGGCACAGGGAGGCAGCGATGGGGAGTCAACGGTAGTCGAAGGGGTAAATGTCAACAAAAGCCCACTTCCTGCAGGTGCCGTATTTAAATATTTAGCCGTTAACTACTATGATGATTACAGTTGGGTAGCTTCTTCTGGCTCCACCTTGGGCAGCAGCCTCGTTACTACTAACATCAATGGTACCAATTTTATTACCAGTTACAATACTTCACCTGAATATGCCCAGCCGCTTACTGCCAGTAGCCGCACTAGGGGCTCATTGACGGGCAACAAGCGCATAGTGGTTAATAGCTCCACAGTATTATATACCCTCAATATTTACGACCAAAGTACCCGGGCCATTCAGATAGCTACTACCAATTATTCAGGTGGAACTGATATTGCTACCGTACAGTACAGTTTTAGCGGAAGAACTTTGCGTACCCATGTGCAGCACCAGAAATCGGGCAACAATCCGCAGAGCCATACCATGCTCACCAAATTCGCTTATGACCATGCCGGTCGCGTGTTGTCAGTGACCAAAAAGCTCGACAACACACCCGAGCAAACCATTAGTCAGTATACCTATAATGAGTTAGGGCAGTTAAAGACCAAGGTTCAGGGCGCTAATGTAGAGACCCAAACCTACAGCTACAATATTCGGGGTTGGCTTACGGGCATAAACGAGCAATACATCAATACAGCCGGTAGTACCGCCAATTACTTTGGAGAATCGCTATCCTTTGACTATGGCTTTACCACCAATCAATTGAATGGCGCCATTGCCGGCGCCAAATGGAAAGCTGCCGGAGATGGTATTGCACGCGCATTTGGTTTTAGTTATGACAAGGCCAATAGATTGAAAACGGCCGACTTTACTCAGCAAAACCAGGGCTCAACTGCCTGGACCAGCAATACAGTTGATTATTCCGTAAGTGCGCTGACCTACGATGCTGGTGGCAATTTATTGTCCATGAAACAGCGTGGCCTGAAACTGAGCAACTCTGCAACCATCGATTCCCTTACCTACCAGTATTTTGCCAATTCCAATCAGCTGCAAAAAGTATCAGATGGCATAGCCGACACTAGCCCGATGGGCGATTTCAAAGATACTGCCCTGGCTGCCGATGATTATACCTACGATGCCAACGGCAATATTACCAAAGATTACAATCGCCATCTCCATACTACAGCAAATGGAGCAGGTGCAACCTTTAACTTCCTCAATAAACCCGATTCCCTGGTAATAGCCGGTAAAGGTCGCATCAGTTATTATTACGATGCAGGTGGTGTTCAACTGCGAAGGGAGGTGAAAGATGTGAGCGGCCAGGTGAAGAACTATCTGTACATAAACGGGTTTGTTTACCTTAATGATACCCTCCAGTATGTATTGCAGGAAGAGGGCCGTATCAGGTATGCAAAGAAAAAGAACAGTACCACCGGCGCAACCTACTATGCGTATGAATACGATTATTTTGTAAAAGACCACCTGGGCAATGTACGTACCGTACTTGCCGAAGGCCGCGATACCGCTACCTATGCCGCAACGATGGAAACGGCTGACAGTGCCGTGGTCAATTCTTTGTTTAGCAATGTATATTCTCCGGTAAGAACAGTTGCTGCCAAGCCTGCTGGCTTCGATACCGACAATGCCAACCTGCAGGTTGCCCGATTAAATGCCATCGCTGGTGTAAACAAAAAGACCGGGCCTTCGCTGGTCTTGAAAGTAATGGCGGGCGATAAGGTACAGATCAGCACCTATGCCTTTTACAATGCTGCTGTTCAGCCACCGCCAGGAGGGGTAGACCTCGCGTCAGAAATTATAACCGTCCTGGGAGGTGGTATCGTAAGCGGTAGTGGCGGCAAGTTTGGTATAGGCGATGTTACAGGCATCGGCAATGCCCTGAGCCCAAATGTAGTGCAGTTTCTAAACGGCAGGACTTACGATAATACAAAGCCGAAGGCTTACCTCAATTGGATACTGTTCGACAACCAGTTCAATTATGTAGCTTCCAACTCTGGCGTACAGCAGGTGCAGCCCGGTAGCAGCAAGCAGCCTCTTGTAGCTCCCCTGCAATCGATCGGTAAGAATGGCTATCTTTATGTATACGTTAGCAACGAAAGCCAGCAGGATGTTTACTTTGACGACCTCAATGTAAAGCATTATACCGGCCCGTTGGTACAAGAGCAAAGCTATTATCCTTTTGGCCTCCAGATGGCCGCCATCAGCGACAAGGCCCTGCTGAAACTAACTGCTGCGGAGAAATTCAACGGTGGTATAGAGTTGGAGGAAGACTATGGCCTCAGCTATTACAACACCCTCTACCGCAAATACGATCCCCAGATCGGCCGTTTCAATGGCGTAGATATATTGGCCGAACAAACGGCGGGCATTAACCCTTACCAGTTTGGTTTCAATAACCCTCTATCATTTAACGACCCCACAGGGGCGTTGACACAGAAAGAGTTAGATAGGATTTTAGATGTCTTAAATGGCAGTCACTGGGGTGGGACCTGGAGTGCAAAAGATGGAGGCATTGGAAGCTATGGGTTTGTGAGCGGCACCATGTCTCTTTTTGGTAGCAGCGATCAGGCATTTGGAGCAGGAGCCATGTATATGGCTACACATAATATGTGGGGCGGCGGTTATGGAATGGCGTCATCATTCAGGCAGGCTTTGAGAAACTATAACGGTGGTCATTTAAACAAAGAGATGGTAGAAGGGTATTATATGACGCGAAGGGCGGGAGCGTGGTTCAATATTGCAGCAGACAATTCTAACGACAAGAACGGTTTTTTTGTTAGTTTTTCAGAAGTTTCAGTTGCGACAACAGGCAATATTCAATCACAGTTTGTTTCTGCGCAACAAATGATGCGATTGTTTAGCGGGCCATTGAATTTTGGTGATAATTTAGAGGCTTTAGATAATACAAATGATATTCTGGGGGCTGGACTTGATGCCGCGGCAATAGGGACAAATCAATGGGGTAGATTGGCGGCAAGAGCTACTCTTGCTGCGAATAACACGGAAGAGTTGTATAGGGGCATTGAGGCAATAAGGACTACAAATGGAATTAATAAAGTTGTAGGCGTTTTAGGAAAAGCTTCGGGGGTTGTTGATGCAGGTGTTGCTATATACAAAGCGGGTGTCATTATTAATGATCCTAATGCCACGCGCATGGAAAAAGCTGGCGCTATTGGTAAAGCTGCCTTAAAAACTGCACTTGTATTTGTAAGAATGAATCCCGTTTATGGGTTGGCACTTGGAATATTAGACATAACAGGTTTCACTGACTGGGCATTTGACTGGTAAAAAAACAAAATATGAAGACTTTAAGATTTGTTATGTACTTGTTTTTTAGGTATTATTCTACAGGAGGCACTAAGCATATTCCTTATTTTAGCGCATTATCTGCGGTTGTTTTCTCAATCTACATACATGTTTTTCAAATTTTAACCATCATTAAAAAGGTTGATGTTTTACTTCCTTTCAAAAGAGATGATTCAAGAGGAATGTTGTACTGGAAGGCTATTCTGTTGTTTGTGCCTATATATCTTATTGTGGGATACCTGGTAAAGCCCAAAGACTTAAAAAATTTGGTGTATGATGAGGAAAAAATAAAACATGGTGGAATATTCCTTGTCATTTATTGTATAATGAATGTAATTCTTTTATTTGTATTAATGCTTGCAATTCCTCAAGCATACAATTAAACAACTACGCCAGTAATTGTGGAATTTCATTAACCGACTGTAGATACAAAAAAAGCCCCGTCTAACCGAACGGGGCTTTTGCATATACCACCAGCGAAGCATACTCCTTATCCCATCCCGCATACCACCTGCCTCTAACACCACCACTGCAATGCCCACCTTCCAGGCGTGCGCAACAATACCCCATACTAAAAAAACAGCAAAAAGCCGCTACACAAAGTTATGGCGGCATCCCAACCCCTGCCTGCACACATCCACGCACACCCCAACCACCCATCCCTTGAAAATAGATCTACACCAGCCCGTAATTGCATTACACTTAGCAACGTTTTCACTCCCGGCCCAACTCACAACTCCAGGCTCACGCCTCCCCTCCAGCCGCCAAATGGTTCGGCATAAAGCTTTAGTGCAAACTTTCAACCACACATCCCGCGCCAGCTCTACCGGTAGGGGAGCTGATGAATGCCGCGCATTTATTCCGCGTTCCATTTGGCCTTGCGCTCATGCCGCCATGCAGCTGTACCGCAGCTTTTGCTGTTATTTTTTCATTTTTAATTTTTTAGTATGAAGTATTATCTAGTTGCGCGTACCACCTGTTGTATGGTGGGCATTGAGCAGTGTCGCGGTTTCATCGTTGGCAGGTCCTTGTGCGCGGCTTTTGAAAAGGAGTATGCAGGTCGCATTCTCATGGTTACGGCAGCTGCCCAGGCGTTGCCCGGCATTTCCTACGTCACATATAAAAAGGCCTCCGGGCCTTTTTATATGTACCGCTGACCAAATAGTAAGTACGCAACATATAAACGCTTCAATACAATCCGCGAAATCAGCACAATCTGGTAATCAGCAATTAAAAAAGCCCCGTTCGCAAGAACGGGGCCACTCATAGGAATACCAGATCGATAAGAACCATTACCTTTCCTGCTTACCAACTGTCACTACCTGGCTCACAGCATCGGCTAGAGTTCCCATATCATACATTTTAATGTTTAAAAAATAACTACTCAACCAAAGCCTTATCCGCTATTGGGTACAGCTAATCGCTAACAGTCAATTCCTGACTGCCAATAGCTGGTCCGGACAACTAACTCCTGGTAGCTGTTTGTCTCGTCCAAAACCTGCCTTTTATTCCCCGCTGTAGGTGCACCTTTGTCTGGTGCCTGGTGGCTGGCTCACCAAAGCCTTTCATCGTTCACGGCGGCAAAAACAAAAACCAGTGGCAATAGCCCTCAGCCGATAGTTATCTGCAAAAAGCAAATAACGGCAGCTAAAACCTAAGAAGCTAATCCCTAAAACACAACCGCTAATAGCTGGTACCTCATTGCTAAAAGTTAAAGGCTAATAGCGAATACCTAAAACCCTACTCCTCAATTCGTGTTGCACAACACTCATCATACATCAACCGTGCTTAGGGGCCCCGTCCGCACAGTCGATCAGCATCTTTATAATTCCTCCGCTTATTCCCTTTCAGGTAATCAGCGAAGCAATAGTTCTAATCCTCAAAATCAAAATCCGCGAAATCAGTGTAATCCATTTAATCCGCGAAATCCGCGATTAGTCCGCGATTACAAACATACAACACCCGCATACCCGTTTCCAAACCGGTCCTGATTGATTTCGAAATTATCGTTAGTTTCCGATCATATTGATTGAAAAATCAATCATTTTCGGCGGAAACTAACGATAATTTCGTTTTCTGTCATTCGGCATTTGGAAATGCCTTGGCTAGTGTTGTACGTTTGCATTATAGTGTTACTGATAGAGACAGTAAAAGAAAACGACGAAGAAGGAAAAGCACAGAAAACAACAGGAAGGAAAACACAAAGCACCAGGTAGCAAGCAGCGGCAGTAGTTAGCTTTTAATAATCAATAACCAGTAATTAATGATCCGCATCTCTTCAGTATAGCTTCAGTATACCTTCAGCATAAGTAGTGTATACCCAAAGCATGAAACACAAAAACAGCCCATTTTTGCACAAAGTGGCAGGGAAGCTGGCGCCTCCCACCCAAAGCAACAGTGGATGTAGATAGGTTGCACCGCGGGCAACCGCTTCACACAGTTCTTTGATCGGGTGGTCTCTCTGCAGTTAACTGTTGTCAGACCAGGCTCTGCCGAAGGCGCCTTCCGCAAAGCTTGATCTCCCCGCAGCACACAGCTTCAGAAAGACTGCCTGACCAAAGAACCTTGATTCTCGCCGCTATTTCCCCTGCCCTCATCATAAGTTAAATGCTGGTCAAAGATGTCCTTTGTAATAGGCCATCCGACCAGTCATAATTGCCCGGACGGATGGAAGGTTACCTGGTAAATTCCCGGTTCTCAAAAAGGGACGTTATTGACTTATTCTATCCACCCGTAAGGTGGGTCAAAAATGTCCTTCAGCTAGGGACTTATTCAGAACTCTTTTCGTCAGGAAATCCTGGGGAATAGGGGTTGCATTGATCTCCAAAACAGCCTTGCCTGGGCTGGTCAAAGATGTCCTATGGGGTGCAGCCCCCGGTACAGTCATAAATGCCCTAAGGGGCGGAGAGTTTCAGGTAATTTATCTACTTTAAAAATAGGACGTAATTGACTTCTTTTTAAGTGCACCTGGATGGGTCAAAGATGTCCTTCGATAAAGGCTTATTGGAAGGTGCCATAGGATTGGAAATTCCTCAAAATAGGAGAATGTCAGACTTCAAAAGCTTTAGCCGGGCTAGTCAAATATGCCCTACAGCATGCGGCCCTTGAACAGTCATAATAGCCCGGAGACAGGACGGTTTCAGAGTAGATTTTTATTTCTTGAAACAGGACGTAATTGACTTACTCCATGGCCCCTTATTCCGAGTCAAAGTTGCCTCTGATAGGGGGCTGTTTAGAAGCCATTCCTGATTGACGCAACCTGTAGAAAATAGGGTAAACTAGCTCCAAACAGCTCATGGCTGTGCTGGTCAAAGATGCCTGAAAAAGTAAGCCATTTTGGGCGGTCATAATTGCCCGGAGCTGGGAAGGGTTTTAGGTAGATTTTCTGTCTCTGAAAAAGGGCACAAATGACTTGTTTAAGCCTGCTATTCACATCCAAAATTGGCCTTCAGGATAGCCAATTGAAGCCTCTATCCTTAGCCTATACCAGAAAAAATAAGATAAAATTTGCGCTGCGCAAGCTATTGGTGGTAGTCAAAAATGACTCTCCCAGACATCCGTCAACGGTCAAAATAACCCTACAGCCGGAGGCATAAAAGTAGATTTCTCCTCTTATAAAAGTGTCAAAGACGACTCCCTGATTTGCTTCAGGGTAGGTCAAAATAGTTCACCCCGGCTAAACCTGCTGAAGCCCTTATCCTTTCCATATACCAGGAAAAAAGAAAAGAAATTCGTCCTACCCCAATCCTGTAACGCTGTCAAAAATGACCTTCCTGTGCATCCTCCGGATCCCCAAAAAAGCGGTAAGACCTGGGCCTTTTAAGCAGATTTGTCCCTTCTTGAAATAGTCTAAGATGACCTGCTTATTTGCTTCTGCATAGGTCAAAATTGCCCCTCCATACCGGCTCTTTAAAGTCCTTATCCTTGTCATAAACCAGAAAAACAGGATGAAATTTGGTCCGGGCAAATCATCTATCACAGTCAAAAATGACCTTGTTTGACTCCCGTCGTGAGCTAAAATAATGGTAAGGCCGGAGGCATTTAAGCAGATTTCCAACTCCTAAAAGAGGTCCAAATTGACCCGCTTAGTTTGTCTGTTCACAGGTCAAAATCGTCCTTTTGCGGTGGCTCCACGAGGTGCTTCTCCTTGCCGCATGCCAGGAAAAAGGGTAGGGTATCGGCCCTGGCCCAGCCATCCGAATCTGTCAAAGATGACCTTCTTAGGCGACCACCGGAAGTCAAAATAACGGTAAGGCCGAAACCTTTTAAGCAGATTTTCTATTCCTGAAAGAAGTCCAAATTGACCTGCTTAGCTTACCTCTCGACAAGTCAAACTTGTCCTTGTACCCGGACACGTTCGAGCCCTTTAGCCTTCCCGTATACCAGCAAAAAGAGGAGAAGATTTACACCTGGACGCCCCACTCACTACTGTCAAAAATGACCTTCACCCGGGAACCAGGAAGTCATAATTACGCCAGGACTGGAAGTTTTTGAGCGCATTTAATACTCATAGAAAAGGGCAAAATTGACCCCTGCAAAATTGCTTGACACAGGTCAAAATTGCCCTCCGGTGAAAGCCCTTTGAGCGGCTGTTAATTTCGTAAACCAGGATTAATATCTCGCGGCCCGGGGGCGGGTCGGCTGACCAGCACTGTCAAAAATGACCTCCTGCGCCCTCCTCCAAAAGGTCAAAATTGCCCCTTCGGATCAGCTATTTGAAGCCCTTATCCTTCGCGTATAGGAAAATAAACGGACTGGGATCTTCTCTGCGCCAACCAGAAAGCAATGTCAAATAAGACCTTTTTGAGGTGTTTTTAAAAGATCATAATGGCGTCTTACCAGGAGTTTTGGGCTTATGTGAATGCTCCGCCAGTTGTCAAAAATGACCGGTCCGGAATTTCCCGGCCAAGTCATTATTGTCCTCCTCAGCCTGACCATTTCTTGCCTTATCTATGGACAAAACTGATCCCTGAAACGACTCTCTGAAAAGTCAAAGTTGACCTTCAATGCCTGGTGTGAAAAAAGGGTAAACAGCGATTATAGGGGGGAGTACCATCTTTTTATCACCATCAGATGCCGGTCAAAATAGCCCTTTCCGGGATCTCTTTTTCACAAGTTATGTTAGTCAAAAATGCCTTTGCCCGGCAATCCTTCCAAATTGGGCAAATCAACTTTGCTGCCTTTTTTCTTCCGCAAATCACCGCGCTGGACTCTCCCGGGTGATATCATGAGTGAGTCAAAATTGACCTCGGGACCAGCCCTTTTAATAACTCCAAATTTCTAAAATCGGGCAACTGCTACTTATTTAAAAAGGTCAAAAACGACCGTCATTTCAAATCCTGTTTTTACCGCTGTTCCTATTTTCACTACCTCTTTTCGCCCCAAAGCGGCAAATTGGCCACCAATAAAAATGGACCATTTTTAATAAAATGGTCCATTCTGATTTTTAAGAATATAATATTTTAGCAAGCTGGCGAGCCAAAAATGGGGACTTGATATTGCAGAAATTCAACTAACCAGAAAATAAGAACGCCTGCAGGAGAACTTGAGTAAGTCTTTTATGCCCTTTTTTGAACACCTTTTGAACCCCTCTTTTTATGTCTTTTTAGACCTTCAGGGTGCAGATTTTAAAACTGCAGTTTTTGCTTTCCTTCATACTTTATTGGGTAATTAATGAATATTCCACCCCGGCCAATCCTGGCCTTTCCATCCAATTTAATGAGCACCTCATCTTGCCCGCCACCGAAAGTTTGCAGTAAACTCATCGCAGTTGTTGACATATTGACAGTCAAAGTAACCGGTAAATAGAACGTATCCTTCCGTGGGATTTTGATCGTTGAGTCCAGCAAACTATGTCCAAAATAGTTGTTGTTGACATAAACATCCACCTCCGCCCGCTTCATCGTAACCGGGTATTTATTGGGATTATAGTATCCCACTTCGGCGGCAACCGTCGACTCCTTAAGCCCAAATTTGACCACTTTGATGTTCCGGATTCCCAGGTAATCGAACCCCGTAGGCTTGGCGCAGGCAATCAGCAGAACGGGTAGGAGGCCTATTAGAAGCGTTTTTTTCATGTCTATTTTTTGTGGACACAAAGTAGGGTATAAATTTTTCCTGCCAAAAACGGGGTTGTACATTTATGAAAATCTTTGCTAAAAAGTTTAGAGATTTTTAGTTGTCACTGAAGTGAATCTATTCAATATCAATACCTAATTTGTTTAGCTTACTATTTATTGTTTAGTGAACTAGTTCAAAACATTTTAGAGCTGGTTATTTTTAATTTTTATTGTGACTAAATTGTGGACAAACTAGTTATTTTACAAGAAAAATGAATCCGCGATAAACGCACTCTATCACTATTTATTTATGAGTACTCTTATAATTGAAAGTCAATATTTTGCACCGTGTATCTTATATAAAAAGGTAAATGAAATTTCACATGTTGAGTTTGACATATATGAGACTTGGCAAAAAATGAGTTTTCGGAACAGATGCATCGTTATGGGATCCGGCGGGCCCGTTTCCTTGAGTATTCCACTCGAAGAAGGCCGAAGTCAGCGGAGGTTGACGAAGGATGTCCGGATCGCCAATCGGTACCCCTGGCAATCCCAGCATTGGAAAACCATCATCTCCTGTTACAACCGTTCCCCCTGGTTCGAATTTTACCGGGATGAACTGGAAGCCTTGTTCCAAAAGCAGGTCGGTTTTCTGGTTGACTGGAATCTGGCTTGCTGGGAATGGACCCTCAAAAAATTAGGGATGGATGTTTTGACGGAGACGACAAAGCAGTACCAGGCGGTATATGATATGACAAAATGGCTTGACCTGAGAAACAAGATATTGCCGAAATCTATCATGCAAGATTTTCCCAATCCGGTCATTTACCGGCAGGTTTTTGAAGAGCGTACCGGGTTTGTTCCACACTGCTCCATTTTGGACCTCCTTTTCTGCGAGGGCAAAAATGCCCGGACCATCTTGTCAAAGGAAAGCAGTTGATTTCCTGAGTGACCGGATCTTGCTGATCAACTTTTTCCGGGGCATGTTGGAGGGGATATTTCTGCCGATTCAATCAGATTACTTAAAGTATAATTATTTGCTATACAAGTTTGGGCACCCCAAAATACCCAGTTAAAACAACTAAGGCCACCCGTTATTTTCTTATATTGCAATAACACCCTTCCTCCTAAAACGGGGGGACTACATGAGAAAAACTACACTGCTTATTTGCCTGGTATGCCTAACCTCCTTATCCTGGTCGCAAGACTTTACGAATAAAGGGAAAGAATTTTGGTTGGGCTATGGCAACCACCAGCAGATGTATGCCGATCGTTCTGCCTGGCCCGGCATGGATGTTTATGTTACTTCAGATGTCAATACAGATGTCACGCTCGAAATTCCCGGACTAGGTACTTCCCAGACTTATAATGTAAATGCCAATCAGACCACACGGATCTCTATACCTTCCCAGGCCTTCCTGGACAATGAAGGCATTTTTGATAAGGGCATCCACCTTACCTCCCTCAAGCCTGTTGTCGTATATGCCCACATTTATTACGCCTCCGTTTCCGGTGCTTCCCTCTGCTTACCAGTGGCTACCCTCGGCAGAGAATATTATTCCGTCAATTTTAAGCAGGAGGCCCAGGCCGATGTGAATGCAAATTCTTACTCCTGGTTTTTTGTGGTGGCTACAGAAGACAACACCGATATTGAAATAACCCCCTCTGCCGATACCCGTACCATGACCGCCGGGCAAACCTATACCCGCACTTTACAAAAAGGACAGGTGTACAATGTGCTCGCCAGAACCGACCTCACAGGTTCTGTCATCCAGTCCGTGAACAATGGAGCGGGATGTAAAAAAATTGCCGTGTTCTGTGGCAGTGGTCGTATTGGAATTGGATGTGCACCCGGCGGAGTAAATTCTTCCGATAACCTCTTTCAGCAAATGTACCCGTCCAGCACCTGGGGTAAAAAATACCTGACCGTGCCGAGCATGACCCGGCCCCTCAATTTTTACCGCATCATCAGGCCCGACCCTGCGGCCGTGGTGAAGAAAGATGGTGTCATTGTTCCTGCCGCCAGCTTTACCAATAATTTCTACCATCAGTTTTCCGACGGCTCACCCCATGTCATCGAATCCGACAAGCCCATCCTGGTGGCCCAGTATTTTACTACCCAGAGCTGTGGTGAAGGAACCAACAATGGAGATCCTGAAATGATCTACCTCAGCCCGGTGGAACAAACCATCAACAAGGTTACCCTCGCATCCATGCGGTTGATCAATAATCTCGACAACGCCCATTTCATCAACGCCGTTGTTAAGAACAGTCCGGCGGCCATCAATACTTTTAAAATTGATGGCGTTTCCTATGCCACCAGTTTTGTGCAACATCCTACCGATCCATCCTATGCTTATGCCCGTATTCAGGTAGACGGACCTACTACCCATACCATTACCTGCGATACTGCTTTCAATGCGATCGCTTATGGTTTTGGGCGTACCGAATCTTACGGCTATTCTGCCGGCAGCAACCTGAAGGACCTCTACCAATTTGTCTCTGTCCAAAATGACTACAGCAGTGTGAATTTCCCGGCAGGTTGTAAAAACACACCATTCCGGTTGTCCATGACTTTTCCCTACCAGCCCACTGAGATCAAATGGATCTTTGGAACCGCCCTCAATGCTTTGGGATTTACAGACGTCAACATCCTGAATCCCGTAGCCGACTCCAGCTGGGTGGTGGATGGCCGCACCTTGTATCGTTACAAACTCACCCAGCAATACACCATCACTACACCGGGTACTTATCCCATCATCATTAAGGCGAATAATCCCACGGCAGATGGATGCAATGGCGAACAGCAGATCGATTATGATCTCGAGATATTTGAGCGCCCTAAAGCTGATTTTTCCTTCACTGCAAAATGCCTCGGCGACCCCGTCACTTTTACCGATCAGATCAATGGCCAGGGCCGCCAGATTTTTAAATGGTTCTGGGACTTCAGGGATGGCAATACCAGCACCCTCAAAGATGTTGCACACAACTATGTAGCAGCCGGCATGTACGAGGTATCCCATTGGGGAATTACAGATGTCGGTTGCCTGTCCGATACCGCTAAAAAAATGGTGGAGGTGGCCGCATTACCCGATGCACGTTTTACCATCTCGCCCACCCATTGCCAGGACTCCCTGATCACCTTCACCAACCAATCCACCGTGGTGGGAGGTACCCTGTCAAAATGGACCTGGAGCTTTGGCGATAATTCTACCGTTGCTGCCGTCAATGGCAACCCCGTTACCCATGCATATCTTTCCCCCGGAAATGTGACCGTTGGCCTGGTGGTGGAAACCACTTTTGGTTGCAAAAGTCTTGCGTATGAATTACCCCTTACAGTGCACCCAAAACCGGCGGTTGATTTCAGTCTTCCGGGCACCGTTTGTCTGCCTGCAGGTACAGCTGCTTTTGGCAGCCTTACAACCATTGCAGACGGCACTCAAAACCTCTTTAATTATCTCTGGGATTTTGGCGACGGTGTCACCGCTCCGGGAAGCAGCCCCTCACACCAGTTTACCGGGGTAGGTCCTTACGATGTAAAACTGACAGTTACTTCCAATAACCAATGTGTAGGGACTAAGGTTAAAACAGTCAATACCATTTACCCGCAGCCCAAGGCAGATTTTACAGTGAGTGGCGAAGTATGCCTGGCGGCTCCTATTCAATTTACCGATAAAAGCGATGGTAAAGGTGGTACCGTTAATGAATGGCATTGGGATTTTGGCAACGCCCAGGCTTCCCTCCAGCAGAACAATACCCTCACTTATACTACCGCCGATACTTTTGATGTAAAATTGTCCGTGGTCACAGATAAAGGCTGTCCATCAGATACCGCCACCAGGCAGGCAATTGTGCATCCTTTACCGACAGCTGTATTTACTTTTGCCGCACCCACCTGCGAAGGCGCGCCCGTGCGTTTTGCAGATGCTTCTGCTGCCAATATCGGTACCCTGTCCAGGTGGCAATGGTCCTTCGGAAACGGCCTTACAGCTGATGCGCCCGACCCCGTCACTACCTATGCCACTGCAAATACCTATACCGCGAGCCTCGTAGTGGAAAACAGTAAGGGCTGCGTGAGCCCACTGGTGTCGCAGCAGGTAGCCATTCATCCGATGCCCGTACCGGATTTTACCGCGCCTGAAGTTTGCCTGCTGGATGCCGTACAGTTTACGAGTGCCAGCACCATTGCCGACAATAGCCAGGCCCAATTCGGTTATCTCTGGAACTTTGGGAATGGAAATTCCTCTACCCAGGCCGCTCCACAATACAATTACGGCGCTGCAGGTGATTATTCGGTAAGTCTTGCCATTACTTCAAAAGATGGTTGTACCAGGAGCATTTCACGTCCAATAACAGTGAATGGCGATGTCAGAAGAAGTGCTTTCAGCGTTGAGAATGCTGCAACCCTTTGCGCCAATAAGGAAGTAAAGATCCAGGATAACTCCGAGGTCGTTTCCGGCAAGTTGGTGAAAGTGGAGATTTATTGGGATTATGCCAACGATCCTACCATCAAAACAGTAGATGAAGATCCCGTGCAAGGGAAATCCTACACACACAAATACCCCGACTTTGGTACACCCGCTACCCGCAATCACCAGGTGCGCTATATAGCCTATTCCGGCGAAATTTGCTTCAAAACAGACGTACAGGTGCTTACCCTCAAAGCAAGCCCTGTAGTAGAATTTAACGCCTTGCAGGCCGTTTGTGAAGAGGTAAGGCCATTTGCCATTCAAACTGCCCGGGAAACATTTGGGTTCAGCGGCACCAGCAGCATCAGCGGCCCGGGTATGGCTGCCGATGGTATTACTTTTAATCCTGCAGCTGCCAGGCCCGGTCTCCATACCCTGCGCTACGATTTTCTGGCCGATAATGGCTGCTCGGCGACAACCGAACAAACGATACGCGTAAATCCCACTCCCGTAGTGAGTGCTGGTCCCGATAAAGGAGTGCTGGAAGGTGGTTTTGTAGTCTTGAACGGACAGTCGACCGGTACGGGATTACGATACCTGTGGACCCCCAATGTAGCCCTCGATGATCATACCAAAGCGACCCCCAGGGTAAGCCCCGTGGAGGATATGACGTACACCCTCACCGTAGTCTCTGGTGACGGTTGCTCCGATAGCGATGCCGTATTTGTACAGGTGCTGAAGAGCCTCGTCGTGCCCAATACCTTTACCCCCAATGGCGATAAGATCAATGATACCTGGAAAATATTGTACCTCGAGTCTTATCCCGGATGTACCGTGGATGTGTACAACCGCTATGGGCAGCGTGTATTCAGTTCCATTGGTTATGGCCGGGAATGGGATGGCACCGTCAATGGCAATCCGTTGCCGATAGGTACCTATTACTGGATCATCAATCCGAAGAATGGCCGATCGCAAATGAATGGATCAGTAACCATTATCAGGTAAGGTAAAACACGCAATTATTAACCAAAGAAACCTGTGACATGAAGAACATAATGGCCTGCTTTTGTGGCGTAATGCTTTGTGTAGGTGCGCAGGCGCAACAAAAGCCGCATTACACCCAGTATATATTGAACCAGTATATACTCAATCCTGCAGTTACCGGTATTGAAAATTATATTGATGTGAAGGCCAGTCACCGTCACCAATGGGTGGGTTTTGATGGCGCGCCTGTTACTACCTATCTCACCATTCACGGCCCGATTGGTAAGCAGGATTACCGTACTTCAGCAACTTCTTACCGCGTGCCGGGTGAAAATCCCCGGGGAAAAAGTTATTGGGAAAATTATGAAGCAGCAGCCCCTCACCATGGTATCGGATTGCAGTTGATCAATGACCGTACCGGGCCGCTCAATAATTTTTCTGCCTATGCTACCTATGCGTATCATATCGGCATCAGCGCGCAGACCAGCCTGGCTGTTGGTTTTGGGGCGGGGTTTACCAATCTTAGTCTCAATACCGACAAGGTATTTCTGGGTATACAGGCGCCTGTTGATCCTGCCATTTATACCAGTGGGGAGATCAATAATTTTAAGCCCGATTTCAATGCCGGACTGTATCTCTATTCCGCCGATTATTTTGTGGGCTTGTCAGCACAGCAGCTCATTCCGCAAAAGGTCAATTTTGCCAATAGCAGCGTGGTAGCGCGGGATGGTAAATTTGTGCCCCACCTGTTTGGTACCGCAGGGTATCGTTTTCTGCTGGATGATAATTTCAACCTGATCCCTTCTATACTGGTAAAATATATTAAGCCATTGCCCGTGCAGGCCGACCTCAACCTGAAGTTACAATACCAGGACCTGGCTTGGGTAGGCGCTTCCTATAGGAGCGGAGAGGGCTTTGCCGGCATGTTAGGCATGAACATTTCCAATACACTCAATGTGGGCTATGCTTATGACTATACAACTTCCAACCTCAATACCGTAAGCAAGGGCACCCATGAGATCATGATCGGTTTCCTCATCGGCAATAAGTACGGCGACTGGTGCCCGAAGAATGTGTGGTAGTGTTAGTGAATTATGAAGTCGCGTTATTGTTTTCCACCATTTGTTAAATAATTCATTAATCGGTTGCCCGGCATGTTCAGGTGTAGAAAAGGAGTGGGGCAATTCCTATATTTGGACAACCCCTAACACAAACCCACCAACTGCATGCCGGCAGCCCACCGCCTTATCAAGTCCTGTATTGGCTTACTCATACTGTTCGTCAGCGCTATTCTACCCGCACAAGCTCAAAAAAACATCCTCAAAGGAACCATACTGGATACTGCCGAAAAGAAAAAACTAGATCATTCAATCGTAGCCCTGATCAATAAGGCAGACAGCACCTTATACCGTTCTTTCCGTGCAAATGCAGACGGTACGTTTGAGATCACTAAAATACCTTCCGGGAAATATACCGTCATGATCGCTTATCCAAAGATGGCCGATTACCTGCACGATATCACTGTGACGGATACTTCAAAGATCGACCTGGGAAATGTATTCATGATCACAGAAGCCCAGCTATTGGAGGAAGTGGTAGTAAGGGCTGGTTTCGCCATCCGCATGAAAGGCGATACCCTGGAATACAATGCGGATAGTTTTGCCGTGAAGCCCGGCTCCAATGTGGAAGAGCTGCTAAAACGCCTGCCGGGTATAGAGGTAGAAAAAGATGGTACAATAAAAGCCCAGGGGCAGGAAGTAAAAAAGGTATTGGTAGATGGCGATGAGTTTTTCTCCGATGATCCGGGCCTGGCCATGAAATACCTGCAGGCCGGTGCCGTGGATAAGGTGCAGGTGTTTGACGAGCGAAGCGAACAGTCCAAATTCACAGGGATGGACGATGGTACGCGCAATAAGACCATTAACCTCAAGCTCAAGAAGAATAAGAAGAACGGCTATTTCGGTAAATTGTCCGCAGGTGCTGATGGCAAAGATTATTACCAGCATGAGGCCATGGGCGCTTTGTTCACCGGTACCCGAAAGATCTCTGTATTTGGGGTGTCAGCCAAAACAGGCAAGCAGGCACTGGCCTACAACGACATGAGCAAGTATGTGGCGCAGGATTATGAAATGATCAATGACGGCACCGGTAATGTGTATTATTACAGTAATAATAACGATGATATCGATGGTTATTATGGAAATGGATTGCCATCTGTCTTATACGGTGGAGCCCATTTTTCGGATAAATGGAATGGCGACAGAGGCAAAGTATTTGCCAATTACCGGGCAAAAGAGGTGAATGCAGATGGGTGGAGCAATTATACCAATACCAATATACTGCCCGATGGCACCGGCTTTACCAGTATCGGAGAAAGCCGGAATAAGACCCACAGTTTTATGCAAAAGGGTAGTGGCAGCATTACCTTCGCCCTCGATTCTTTTACCCTCCTCAAGGTCTCCGTCAATGGTTCTGTTGGAGAACAAAGCTCAAATAACTATTCCACCTCAGGATCAAAAAATGAAAAGGGCTTCCGCGTAAATGCTAACGAACAGATCAACAGCAATTCCTTCAACAACAGGAAATTTGGCAGCAATATCAATTACCAGCGCAAATTCAGGAAAGAGGGCAGGACATTGGCTTTCACGTTCCAGCAGGATTATGCCAAAAGCAGTTCAGACAGGTACGCGTTTGCAGCCACTAATTACTATGATCCCAATACAGGCAATTACAAAAATGCCGATACATTGGATCAACTCCAACAAACGAGTACCCCTTTTCAATCCTATGCAGTGAAGGGTGTTTACACCGATAAGTTTACAAAGGAATTTGGTGTATCCATAGAGTATGGCTGGAAAACAGCCCAATCGTCCAACCTGTTCAATACCTTTAATAATGCCAACGGAAAATATGTGGAGCGTGTTGACAGCCTTAGCAATAATTATGATTTCACCGTCAATACCCATATTACAGGGGCTACCCTCAACTGGGCCAGCAAAGGGATCAGTATCAATGCCGGCAGTAAGCTGTTTCATACCAGCCTGGATCAAATGAATAATGATAAGAAAGACGGAGCAAAGCGTCGTTTTATCAATGTGGCGCCACAGGTAGTAGTTTCGTTAAGACTTCCCAAAAACACCAGCCTGTCACTGAATTATAATGGGCAAACCGAACAACCAACCATCGAGCAATTACAGCCACTGCGCAGGACCAGCGACCGCTTGTATGTACAGGTGGGTAATCCCGATCTTCAGCCGGGTTTCAGGCATTCTGGTACCCTGAGTTTTAATAAGTACAACATGATTACGCAAAGCTACATATATGCGTATGCTTCGATTAACTATACAGACAATGCCATTACAAACGCAAGAACCACCGATGCCCAGAACCGCAATGTAAGCCGGTATATCAATATGGATGGTATTGTGGGCATCAATGGGTCTTTGGGATATAACTGGCAATACAAAAAATGGCACCTGCGTCCTTCCATTAGTACCAATCTAGGGAGGTATGGAAGTTATTCTATCCAGAATGACAGGAAAATAAAAAACCAATCACTGAATTTGGGCACACGTGCGTCCCTGGCCCATGATTGGAAGGATGTAATGACTACTTCTTATTCTGCATCCATCAATTACAACATTGGACGTTCCGATGTGATCGGTAACAAAACCAACCGTACCGTGTCTCATACCCATACCCTCAACAACAATTTTTATTTGCCGTTTAAGATGGAGCTGGGATCAGATTGCAATTTTACTTTTCAACCTAAGAACAGTTCTTTTAATTCCAGTATCAGCATCATACAATGGAATGCATTCTTACAGAAAAAGTTTCTTAAAAGTGATATGGCCAGCGTGCGGTTTTCAGTGAATGATATCCTGAACAAGAATACGGGTTATACCCGGAATGTTTCGGGCAATAGTATTAATGAGAGCAACCGGTTTGTATTAAAGCGGTATTGGTTGCTTACCCTGACCTGGAATTTTACGAAGCCGATATAAAAATTATGAAACAATTTATTTCTTTGGTGGTGTTATTTTTCCTGGCGGCGGATAGGACGCAGGCACAGGATTTTGTCACCCGTGGCAAAATAGAGTACGAGATCAAGCGAAATAACAAGCGCATGTACGATGATGAAGACCGTAGCAGTAGTCCTTTTATTGCTTCCCTGCCGGAGTTTGATGTAAGTTACCGGGAACTGTTGTTTGCCTGGGACCGCTCAGTTTATCAGCCCGGACGAAAAGCTTTGACCCCTTCCCGCTATCTAAACGAAAATGAGGTGTACCTGGATCTTGAAAAAAAGGAAGCGGTGTCCAAGCGGCGCTTTTTTGATGATTATTATGTGTTGGCCGATAGCGTACATGAGATCAAATGGAAGTTTGAAAATGAGACCCGGAAAATTGCAGGCTGGCAGTGCCGTAAAGCCGTAGGGCGTATCCATGATAGCGTGTATGTAGTGGCTTTTTATTGTCCGGAGATCATCCCCCAGGGTGGCCCTGAAATGTTTTCCGGCCTGCCCGGCATGATATTGGGCCTTGCCGTTCCCCGGTGGTACACCACCTGGTTTGCTACCCGTATTGAAATAGCCAGTATCGATGAGTCAAAGATCGTTCCCCCTGCAGTGAAGAAAGGGAAATCATACACTAAGAATGAACTGGCAGAGGTGCTGCTCAAAAAATACAAGGAAGCGGGGTGGTGGAAGGATGCCACACGGGATAAAGTGGCAGAAAGTATATCAAATTATCTAATATATTAAAATACCGCTTCGAATATTATATTTGCTGCTAAACTTTTCTACATGCGTTTATTCAGTATTGTTTTCAGTGTGGTAATGGCCCTGGTATTGGCGGGGTGTAGTAAGAAAGACAATGGTGGATGTACTCCAACCTCGGCAACCGAAGATGATGCCAAAATGCAGGCTTTTATTACTGCCAATGGGATCACAGCTACCAAAGATGCCAGCGGTATGTATTACCAGATCATTGAGCCGGGTACAGGTACTACCCCTGCGGTTAGTTCCGTTGTGGTAGTGAAATATGTTGGTAAACTCACCAATGGCACTACTTTCGACAGCAGCAACAGCCTTGAATATCCCCTCAACCGGTTGATCCTTGGCTGGCAGATCGGTATTCCACTGATCAAGAAAGGAGGCAAGATAAAGCTCATCATCCCTCCATCTTTGGCTTATGGCTGCGATGCTATTAAAGATGGCAACACCGTAGTGCTGCCAGGTAATTCCGTGTTGATATTTGATGTAGAATTACTGGACGTTAAGTAAGCAACAACCACAAGGCTCAAAATATTGTAAGCAGCGCAGGCCAGGAGTTCCCTGGCCTGCGCTTTTATCATATAACAACAAGGTCGCCCGATAAAGGCGACCTTGTTGTTATAAGTTGGCAGATGTAGTTTTTAAAGCTAATGGCTAAAAGCTAACAGCTAATTCCTATTACCTAAATAATCACAATCTTTTTCTTCTTCACCGTCTTTTGTTGATTCACCGGCTTTTCCTGGTCACAGTCACTGTTCTTTTCATTTTCACTCAGCCTGTCCATCAATATCTGGTATTGTACCTGGTTTATCTTTTCCTGTTTTTCCTGGCGTACCTGGTTATAGCGTTCCAGTTGTACCCTCAGCAAGGCTTGTTCTTCTACCAGTTCTTTGCTGGTTTGCTGAAGCGCTTTTTCTGTTTCTACATTGATCTTCTTCCAGTCTACTTCCTTGAAGGCTTTCTTGATCTCGTTTTGCAGTTGTTTTATGTCCACAGTACCTGCGGAGGTATTGAGTTCTTTTTCTACTTTTTGCCAGTCAATTACCTGTAATGCTTTCAGTGCTTTGTCCATCGCATCCTTAGCCTGCTTTTCAGATACACTCATCGTGTATTTTTTGGGAAGCAGCGTGTCTTCCAGCGCCTGGATCAGGAAGCTGTTACCCGGTACATAAGGATGTGTAGTGACTGAACCTGCAGAGGCCAGGGCTTCCTGGGTAGCCTGCATAGAGAAGTCGCGCATTTCCGGTGAACTTACAAATGATACCATGTCCTTGGCAAACCGTACAGAAGAGACCAGGTTCTGGCCTACAGCGGGAAGTTCTTCCTCGTCCTTATCGTCGTCCATATCTTCGGCATCAGGCAATACTTGAGCAACTGCCTCGCTGATCAATTTTTCTGTATCCGGAACGATGATCTCATTGATCTGCAGCACCAGGGGTTTGGCCACTGGCTGCGGCTCCGGTGTGCTGATATCGGCTGCAAATTCATTTACAGGGCTTTCTGGCGTATTTACAGCCACTTCCCGAATGGTGGTGACTATTGCCCTGCCTGGATTGTACAAGCCAATAAAGCCTATCAGAATGGCCGAGAGCAACCATGCCATCAGCTTCTGGTTCAATGGAGCAGTAACCGGCTCATTGGTGAGCATCCGTTTCACCCGGTTGAGCAGGAGCGTATTGCTTTTGCCCGTGGCGGCTACAGCCAGTGCTGAGGAAATGCCCGACCGGCTTTTTTCCAATGTCAGCAAGGCCCGGGCGTATTGCGAAGCATCGTACCGGAATTGTAATACCATATCATCACAGCTATGTTCCCGTTCGCGGCGGATGATGCCCGAAAACAATTGTGCAAAAGGATTGAAGAACAAAACGATATCCGAACAGGCAATGAGCAGGTTGACCAGGTAATCATTGCGCCTGATATGGTTCAGTTCATGCAGTATAATAGCTTCAGTTTGTTCTATGGAGAGATTATTGACGGCGGCGATTGGTAATAAGATAACCGGTTTCCAGAATCCAATGGTGAGCGGGGTATCAACCATGGAAGATAACCAGATGGTTACTTTCTTATGGATGCTCATGTGTTGTACCGACTCTTGCAGGAATACCCGCCATTCGGGGCTTATCTTTTGAAGGCCCTGGTGGAATAACTGTCTTGTATAACGGTATTGACGGTAGAAACGATAGAAGAGCCAGGCGGTGATAAGCAGGTAGGCTACTGACAGGAAGGGGAGGACCGGTTCGAGCCAGGTGGCGATATTGCTTTTCAGGGAAGTGGGTGTGGCTACCGCTTCTCCGGCATTTACCAGCAGCGTAACAATTTGCGGTGTGGCAGCTGCTTTATAAAAATTGATCACCAGCGTCAGGAGGAACCAGCAGGAGCCTCCGGCCAATGATAACAAAGCCAGCGTATGGCGTTGACGCGCATTGAACTTTTTTCCATTGGCAGTCAGTAAAACATAGAGCAGCCATAAAACTCCCATTTGCCACAGGCTGTCTAATAGTGACCATCCCAATGCCTTCAGGAAAGCAGATTGGTTCACCAGGTTCATCGGCTACTGTTTTTTTAAGTTGTCTAACATTTTCTGAATTGCTTCCAATTCATCAGCAGATGCTTTATGATTACCCAGTGCCTGAATGACCAGTTCAGTTGGGGAACCTCCAAATAAGGAGTCGATCATTTTACCCAGCAAATGTTTTTGTGTTTTTTCCCTGCTTACAGCGGCCTGGTAGAAATGCGTTTTGCTTGAATCATCACGCCTTACCAATCCTTTCTCAAACATGATCTGCATCAGCTTCAGGGTAGTGGTATAGCCAGCATCCTTGATCTTCAGCAGGTCTTCATGTACCTCACGTACGCTGGCAGTCCCCTTGATCCATAATACCTGAAGGATCTCCAGCTCACTCTCAGTGGGTTTTATGCTCTTGGTTGTGGACATAGTGGAACAACATTTGCCTTAAAAATACGACATATTTCGTAATGAATTGTTAAAGGAAGGTAAAGAAGTTCCCCTTTTTAATCACTACTTAATCAATGAGTGGGGATAAATAATGTCAGGCGGTGAGCCTCCGCCTAAACCTATATTTTCATTCTTCTCGTAGATTAATGAGGTATATTTATCTCACTTACAACACCACCTACTGTGAAAAAAGGCTTGCTTTACATGCTCCTGGTCTTTCTTGGGCCTTTACGGGTTGCCGCACAATCGCTACCGGTCATTCAGCTTACACAAGAAGCACCTTATCAGCGGATAGCCACCCAATGCGGCTGGTATGTTGACACCAGCGCCCGTCTCACCCTTCCTGATGTAGCCCAGCCGTCTTTCCAGGGCAGGTTTCGACCCGCGAAGCACGAAATGGGCGCCTACGGCCTTACCGATGCCGCCGTGTGGATCCAGGGCAGCTTCCGGTATACCGGAAGCGATAAGGTGCATCTCCTTATTGAATTTGCCAATATAGATAGTATCACCCTCTTTTACTATGACCATGGGGTATTAAAAACAGTCCCCTCCGGCAGCCTCACACCGCTTGCTGCCAAGCCCATGAACATCCCCGGCTTCATCTTTGAAATGCCGGCTTCCGTGGACGGGGCCCAGCCATTCTGGCTCCGCATCCGCACCGGCAATGCCATGATCGTTCCCCTTTCATTGGCAACCACCAGTGGTTTGCCGCGGGCGATGACCGGCATGTATATTATCGCCCTGCTCTATGCAGGCGTTGTATTGGCTTTGTTTTTCTATAATCTTTCCCTATACGGATGGATCAGGGACCGCAAGTATTTATATTACCTGGGTTACCTCTTCTTCCTGGCCGTTTTCATATTCCTGTACTGCTGCGGCTTTCATGTGTACCTGGGGCAGTCCCTTTCCACTTTTATTAACCAGTACGCTGGTATAGGATCAGTGTCCGTGGGATATATATTCATGATCTGGTTTGCCATTACTTTTTTGAATGGAGATAAATATGCTCCTCGGCTTACCCGTGGGCTGCGCATTTTGTCCTGGCTGCTTTGGATACCCCTTATTTGTTGTGCGCTGGGCTGGCGCCATGCCCTTATCCGCCAACAGGAAATTGTAAGCCTGGTAGTTCCGGTAGCGTTTATCATCATGGCAATTAAAGCCTACAAGGGCGGCCACAAGCCGGCCATTTATTTTATGATAGCCTGGGCTTTATTGCTGTCTTCAATTGTGCTGTTTGCTATTACCAATATGGGCTTCCTTCCTTATGGAAGCTGGAGCTTTGATATCCTGCCCATTGGCTCTGCCATGGAAGTGATCCTGCTTTCCCTGGCATTGGGCTATGATTATTCAGAAATGAAGAATAAGCAAAAAGCTTTGCTGGAAATAGAGGTAAATAAACGGACTAAGGAGTTGCAGGATGCTTTGGGACAACTTAATGAAAGCAACCAGGCCAAAGAAAAACTGCTCAATATTATTGCTCATGATATCAGGAGCCCGCTGAATAACCTGGCAGGGTATCTCGAACTGGCAGAAAAAAAAGTGATGGCTGCCGGACAGATACAGCAGTTCATACAGGCCCTCCGGCGCAACATCAGCCATATTTCCAAGTCCATGAACAACCTGCTCAACTGGTCACTTACCCAAAGAAATCATATTGAGACCCATCTTTCCAGCGTATCACTTTCCCCCATGACCCGCCAGATATTGGATACTTATCGTTTTTCGGCCGAGCATAAAGGCGTTCTCCTTAAAAAGAATATACCCGAAGAATTAATGGTGGTAGCAGATAGTCACCAGCTGGAACTTATATTACGCAACCTGCTGGATAATGCGATCAAGTTTACGCCCGAGGGTGGAGTGATCACCATTGGCTGCAGGCCACGTGCAGAACAGGTTGTGATCTATGTGGCCGATACAGGCGCAGGTATGTTGCAGGAAGAGGCGGAGAAGTTATTACAAAAAAATAGCTTTCATTCAGCAGGCAGCATCGTTCCTGAAAAAGGTACCGGATTGGGTTTACAATTGTGCAGAGAGTTTGTTGCCAGCAATGGTGGCGTACTACAGGTAAGAAGCGCGTTGGGAGAAGGAACAGAATTTTTCTTCAGTCTGCGCGGAGTAGATGAAATATAATAGAAAGAATACCTGTTTAAATTACTGGGAGTTAATAAAAATGAAAGACCCCATGTGGAAACATGGGGACTTTGGTATTTGGTATGATATAGTGCCTTTAGTTATGACTGCAAATATAATAGCTGCAGTGGAAATAATAAGGGTTTTCCTTTAAATTATTTCTCTTGGAATTTTTGAGTCGCCTGGATATCACCAGTATTCTCATTCGTTACCATCACTTGCTCAGTTTTCTTCAGCACTGGTGTGGATACTTCAGGTTCAGGAAACCAGATCTGCTTCAGCGTAGGAGCAATTACCAGCGATACGATGGACATCAATTTGATCAGGATGTTCATAGAAGGACCTGAAGTGTCTTTAAAAGGATCACCTACAGTGTCACCAGTAACAGAAGCCTTATGTGGATCTGATTTTTTGTAATACATCTGTCCGTTGATCTCAACACCTTTCTCAAAAGATTTTTTAGCATTGTCCCAGGCGCCACCGGCATTGTTCTGGAACATACCCATCAGTACACCACTTACAGTAGCGCCTGCCAGGAAACCACCAAGCGCTTCGGGTCCAAACAGGAATCCGATGATGAGGGGAGAAACGATGGCGATAGCACCAGGCAACATCATTTTCTTGATGGAGGCATTGGTAGAGATAGCCACACATTTGTCGTACTCGGGTTTGCCCGTACCTTCCATAATGCCGGGAATGCTGCGGAACTGACGACGTACTTCTTCCACCATCGCCATGGCTGCTTGTCCTACAGCGCGGATGGCCAGGGATGAGAAGATGAAGGGGATCATACCGCCTACAAAGAGACAGGCCAGTACATCCGCTTTATAAATATCGATACCTGTAATGCCAGCTACACCTACGAAGGCGGCAAACAGGGCTAATGCAGTAAGGGCAGCAGAAGCGATCGCAAAACCTTTACCGGTAGCAGCCGTGGTATTACCTACTGCATCCAGTACATCCGTTTTCTCCCGCACTTCTTTGGGCAGTTCGCTCATTTCAGCAATACCGCCGGCGTTATCGGCAATAGGACCGAAGGCGTCAATGGCCAGCTGCATAGCAGTGGTAGCCATCATACCTGCAGCCGCGATGGCCACACCATATAATCCGGCACAGTAAAAAGATCCGTAGATACCAGCCGCCAATACGATGATGGGCAGGAAGGTAGATTCCATACCTACAGCCAATCCACCAATTACGTTGGTAGCATGGCCGGTAGAAGACTGGCGGATGATGCTTTTTACGGGGCCTTTACCCATGGCAGTGTAATACTCGGTGATGATGCTCATGAGCGTACCTACCGCCAGACCTACACCTATAGCGCCCAGTACACCCCATTTGGTGAATTCCTTACCGCGTAATTCCATTGTTTCGGGAAGAATATAATAAACCAGGCCTACCGAAGCGATAGCGGTCAAAATAATAGAACCCCAGTTGCCCATGTTGAGCGCCTTCTGTACTACACCCGTGCTGATACCTGCTGTGTCGCTGATGCGCACAAACAGGGTAGCCACGATGGAGAAGAGGATACCTACACCGGCAATGAGCATCGGCAGCAGGATGGGGGCAAAGCCGCCAAAATTATCTACTGAGGTTGTTTCTTGTCCCAATACCATGGTGGCAAGTACAGTAGCTACATAAGAACCGAACAGATCGGCGCCCATACCCGCTACGTCACCTACGTTATCGCCTACATTGTCGGCAATGGTGGCAGGGTTGCGGGGATCATCTTCGGGGATGCCGGCTTCTACTTTACCTACCAGGTCCGCGCCTACGTCGGCAGCCTTGGTATAGATACCGCCACCTACCCGTGCAAACAGGGCAATGGACTCAGCACCCAGTGAAAAACCGGTAAGTACTTCTATTGTTTTCAGCATCTCGGCAGAAGAAACTTCTGTAGCGCCGAAGTAAAATTTCAATAAGATGAATAAACCACCCAGTCCCATTACAGCCAGGCCAGCTACACCCAATCCCATTACGGCGCCGCCGGTAAAGGATACATTGAGGGCTTTGCTTAAACTTGTTCTGGCAGCTTGGGCAGTACGTACGTTGGCTTTGGTGGCCACTTTCATACCGATGTAACCGGCGGTAGCGCTGAATACAGCGCCAAGGGCAAAGGCAATCGCGATGGACCAGTGTGAGTGGGGGTTGGCTTGTGCCATAACACCGAGCAGGATACCCACGATCACCACAAAATAGCCGAGTACTTTCCACTCCGCTTTCAGGAAGGCCATAGCACCATCTGCGATGTAGGTGGCAATCTCCTTCATACGGTCCGTACCGGCATCTTGCTTGGATACCCATTTGAACTTAGCCAGGGTGTACAGCAGGCCTATGACTCCCATCACAGGGACGAGATAGAACAATTTGTCCATAAGTAGTTGATTCTTATTCGAGTTGAATTTTTAAGGAGGGCAAAAATAGGGTAAAAAGCCTCAAAATCAATGTGGGACGATGTTTTTTTGGGGATGAGTACGAATTACACGGGTTAGCCGGATAGCAGGAACAGCGGGAATGACATTCGTCAAGGTGAGCGGACTTGTTTTCAAGGTTACCCAGGGCGGGGGATAATGGCCGGGGGGTGGCCAAGGGATTGCCTAAGTATTGCCTAAGTATTGCCTGAACATGGCCTTGGAGCAGGCTATTCTTAGGCAGTATCCAGGGGATCTTCAGGCAATGTTCAGGCAATGCTGGTGCCATCCGGCTACCATCCGACTACCATTCCTAGGCAATGGGAGTACCCTACTCCTGACATCCGGCGGGGCCCGGCTTAACATGAAAAAGCCCATGAATGTTACCATGGGCCTTTTAAACTATTTAGAGTGAATTACTTGTTTTTACTAAAGTCGGGCAATCCGTGTTTTTTTATAAATGCCTTGGCGCGTTCCGCCTTCTTTTTGATAAAGGGATCCTGGCTGTAATCTCTCATTTTCTTGACTACAGTCACATTTATGGTGATATTCTTTTTAGTGGTTGATGTAGGCATAAACGTCTTTATCAAAGTTCAACTTATAGGAAATGATTTAGCCAAACACGTACATACGTATCTTTTCCAAAGGCAGATTTATTATTTTTTAAAGCTTAAAAGCGGGTTGAAGAGTGAAGTGACCGCAGGCTTAGAAATCAATGGGATTGTCGCGGAAAAAGGAGCGGAGCATGGAGGCGTATTCGGTTTCGTCGAGGGTGCTTTCTTTTAAAAGTGCTCTTACTTTATTTCTGGCTTCTTCTTTCAGTTCAGGAGGAAAATCTGGGAAGACTTTTGCCAAATCATAAACCATCCTTATTTTACTTAATGTACTCCTTCGTTGCTCATTAAGCTGTTCCCGGTCCAGGCATAGTTTGGAGATCGTATCTCTACCTCTTTGGTTGCCTGCGACAGCTACGGGAATCTCTTCTCTAAAACTGATAATCGTTTCAACCTCTTCATTGGCCGGGTGAACAAATACAGGCATTTCGTTGCGACAGTCATCAAAATAGGATTGAGCTCTGGGTGAGCCGGGCAGGAGGGGGAAGAAGTTTTTCTTATGGCGTTGATTGCAAAGCTGACAGGAAAGTAGAAGGTTATCCCATTCATAGGCGAGCCAGTAATAGCCGGGTTTGTTTAAGGTTTCCGAATCCTGGACCCAGCCGGCTTTGGGCCTGAAGTGTTCAACATCTCCATAACTGATGTGGTCTATCTTAGATTCGCAAAAGCAACACTTTCCATCCTGCGCTTTGATTAGCGCCTGCTTTACTTCTTCGTGACCATAAATGCTACTGTCAAAATCTTTGCTGGTAAATTGGTTATCCCCGCCATTGCATCGCCGGATCAAAATGGCAAGGGCAGGCCTGCCTTTTGTTAACAGAACGCCCGGGACTTTTGCCAAAGCTTTTTTTCTGATCCTGATCATGAAAGCTTATGCTTTTTGATTCTTTAGATAGTCCGCTGCTTTGCGGATGAGTTCCATTGCCTCAATATCTTTTTCATTATCTGCGGTGGGGAGGTTGTGGGCTTTTTGATTTAGTTCGCTTAATCTCTTCTCTTCTGTTGGGGTAAGTGACTGCTTTTGTAAAAGCTCAGTACGCTCTTGCAACCATTGTTCTGCTTCCGGTCCGCGTGCGCTTTCAATACCGAATAAATCACTGGTTAAAATCTGATCAAGCCGCCAGTTTTGTACACTTTTAATATCGTTGTCAATAACCACATGATCGCCTTCTTTTCTCAGCAGAACGATGTTGGCATCCTTAGGCGCCGATTGTACAACGAGCGGGCTGTGGGCAGTAACGATGAATTGTGTTTGCGGAAATTTTTCGGACAGGTAATCGAATATTTTTCGCTGCCATTTAGGATGCAGGTGAAGGTCTATTTCATCAACCAATACGATGGCGGGTTCTGCCAAAGGGTTGATGCTGTCAGGATATCGAGCAAACATCCTGTAAGCTAAATCTACCATCCAACTGACCATCGTTTTGTAACCTAAGCTGAGTTGATGAATGCCGATCCACCCATAGGGCGTTTGAAATTCGACTGTAGATTTTAAATTACTTTTGGTGGGTTCTGTAAACCTAATATTTTCAATGTCTGGTAGGAGATCGATTAGAATTTGTGTTACTTGATTTCTTTTAATAAATGCAAAATCTTTTACTGAAGAATCTTTACTGGCAATATAATCTAACTGCAATAACCATTCCTCTGCATTAATAAGTTTTGCGTCATCTTTAAAAAGCGTCTCAGAGTTGTTATTCTTACTTTCAGAAAGAGAGGTTGGTGACATGGAACGATTGGCTCCATAGCCAAAGCATTTTAGGCCAAGTAGCGATTCGTCAGTATAGGCAGAGGTCGCAGCGAATATATTATCTTCAAAATGTAATGATATATAATCATCCTCCGACTTTGAATAGCCTGTGACGTAGGTCGAGGCTGATCCTTCCTTATTTGATCCTAAATCATAAATGATTTCGTAATCGACAAATGGCCAAAACCCAATCGGACTATAAATAGGTGATCCGCTATCAAACTGTTTCCCCTTTTCTATTTGATTCGCTGCTAATATTTGAAGTATTGTTGACTTCCCGGTTCCATTATCTCCCAATATAACAGTCCACCTTTCCCAATCGCCTTTCCCATCACTTAAATCAAGTGTTGTTTTGGGTCCAAAGCACCGCACATTCTCAATATCAAGCCTTAAAAAATAAACCGGTTCGCTCATAATGGGCAATATTACAATCTTAAAGGTAATGTTTGGGATCAGTATGGAAAAATCCCAAAGGAGACGGAATGCTTTCCGTTCTTTTATCCGTAATGACCAGGTGCCAGATGCCCTGCCCTTTTTGTGAAAATTGCCTCTTTTTTTCAAGTATGCTATTTTCATAGCTTATGTATGGCTGAAATACGGCTAGTCTACGGCTGAAGGTGGCCTGATCATTTGCTATTTTCCGGTTATTTCCTGCCAAATCTTCTCCCTTTCAAAGTTTGCTGTCTTTCCGTCATTGGTAGCGTACCACGACAAACGTAAAACTAAAAACCACCGGCATCCAAATTCATGACCGTTTTGTTCGAATTGCCCGAAATGAAAGGGTGAGGTAAGTCCGGAAGCCCGGAAGTTGGACAACCTGGGTATTTATATGATAGGAATGTGGCGGAGCCAGGCCTGCTACTTTTTTCCAGGCAATTGTTGATTGTATTTTAATACCGAAATAAGGGTTGTATAGTTCACTTTTCCGGGCATAAAGTATTAATATGCCTGTGTCAAAAATATCTCTTATCAATTAGTCAATGTCTTTTAAAATATCTTCAATACTTTCTTCGCCTGGCCATTGTCCAATGATCTCACTGAAGTGATTGGTGTTTTTAAATTGCTCTTGCTGCCTCGCTATTTGTTGTTCTACAGTTTCCTTCTTTGGAATCTTGGAGAAATACTTATTAGCATCTGAGGGTTCAAGTATTTCAATCCTGCCATCATCCTGTTCTGCGCCAGAGAATTTTAGTTCGTATATCATAAGTGTTCTTGCGTTAACAATTGGCTAAATTAGGAAAAGAGCCCTATATATATGAATTCCAATATATGCAATTTACTGAATAAAATCAGTAAGCTGGAAGTCACGGAGGAAATCATCAGGTGCCGTTTCTTGGCTCATAGCCATTGACATGTAGGGTTATTTTTTACCCTTTGCAGCCACTTTCTTTACAGGTGTCTTTTTAACCGGCGTCTTCTTTGCCGGTGCTTTCTTCTTTACTACTTTTTCTACGGGCGCATCAACCGGAAAGGGATCCTGAGGCAGGAAGTCTTTGGGCGACATGCCAAAGTAATCGGCCAGGGCATTGATGTGGCGGAGATTGTATTTGTGAGATTCATTAATGCTTTCTACATGGCTAATAAAAGTGCGGGCTACGCCTATAATAGCAGCGATATCCTTCTGGCCAAGCTTTTTATCTTTTCTTAATGTTGTTATGTAATCAATTACATACTGCTCAACTGGGGTAATATTCTCCTGTTTTTTCATCAACTACTAAGTAAAAAAAGAATAAAAAAAATAGTGCTCCGCATATGTGTCATAATAAATTATTATATATATTGCATCAAATTACGGTTATGACCTAACGAAGTAATATAATACATTTGCGACTAGTTCAATAATGCATTGAAGCTATTCGCTTTGATTCTCGGGTTGAAACGTCGGAAATTTCATTATCTACGAGAAGAAGAGTGAAGAGCCCGCGCACCATAGTGCGGGTTCTCTCTTATCGTAGATAGGGCCTCCGACGGCCTCAACCCGGTAAGCAGAGGCCCGCACTTTGGTTTTTTATAGCGCGTAAATACTCCATCGGCGCCTACCTCCCGCTTGCCTGTTTCCTCCTTTCACTCATCACTCATATTGCCAGATCGTTCGTTTTGATTTCACTCCCCAATCGCTAAGGCTGAAGCAGCATATTGCTTCATCATAGTATTATGATGCACGCCTGTAAAGGCGATGCTTCCACCCATCTATGCCCATACCTTTTAATTTCTTAACCATCTAATCATATAATCTACTACTATGGAAAAAGAAGTAAGGGAAAAGCCAAATTACCTGGTACAGTTTGCTAATTTATCAGATCCACTTGCGGATGATCCAATGCTGATCCTGAAGCACTTTTTTATGGATTCACAACTTAGCGACTTCAGAAAACAGTTATGGGAATGGGTGAGAGCAGCCCTGAAAAGTGATTGTAGGTTGTATGATGATCACAAGGAGAGAGGTTATCTGTTGTTTTTGTACGAACGATTGATTGAACTGGCCGAAGCAGCGTATTTGCTCTATAAAAGTGCCAATAAAGAAATGAAGGAAGCGCATAAAAAACTTAAGCGCTATAACCGGATCATCCACTTAACCGGAGAGTACAGGGGAAATCCCCAGCTTGTCTTTGAGGACTTTTTTGATGACTTCCATTTAAAAGAAGTCAGACAAGACCTGCAGACTTGTTTGTACGCAACGCTTGCTGCTGAAAATATCACTTATAACAACCACAGGGAGCGGGGTGATCTGCTGCTTTTGCATTACCGGGTGCTGGCACTGGGACAGGCCGCAGTACTATTGACCAAAGAAGCCAGGGAAAAGGAATCCGGTAAAAGAAATGCTATATAGATGTGCGATAATGCCAAAGTCATTTTCAGCAGCTATTAAAGAATGCATCGAAAGATTGCCAAACAGCAAAAAGAAACGATATGGGGCATGAATATACCAAACTCTATCTGCCCGGAGGGCCGGTCACCGAAAACAAAGCACCGGAGGAAATTATCCAGCATTATCTGCAGGAGTTTTCCAGTACGGAGCGGTATGAATTCTTGCAAGATCTGTTGCTTGCGGTACTTACTGCCGAGAGCGGGAGGAGTTCATTAGATGGGTATGAGCGCGGAAGAGTCATTCGCTATACCCAAAGCTTATGTAATGTTATTCAGGCGGTTGATCTGCTGTTTGGAGAGGAGGAGTAACTGGTATGGCTTCAGGGCAACAGGGATTGTTTAATAGTAATTGAAATAATTTACAAAGTTTACATTTTAATTTACAACCCTGTCCCTTCAGGCTGAAAGGATTAATGTAGGTTCGCTGTGTTTGTTCCCGATAATTAAATAGAAAAAAATTATGAGATACGCACTCATCTACACTTTGTTCTTAATGTCCGTTTTTCACCCCTGCTGTGGACAAAACCCAACAACCGTACCGCAAGATAATGTCAGTAAAGGACATTACTCCGAGTCTCAACTTAAAGAGGAGGCGGCCTCCCAGGTACCCATGAGTATGGTTCGGCATGTGAAGCAAGCCAGAAACGGAGACATTTTGATTGCTTCTTACTTAGGCGTATATCGATACGATGGAAAATCGTTTACCAATCTGACAAGTAAAATAAGTGCGCCCCGCATCTCCAGCTTTTGGGATGTTTTGGAAGATCGAAAAGGAAATCTTTGGTTCGCTTCCAAAGATTCGGGTGTTTATTATTACAATGGAAGATCCTTTCAGCATTTTACAACAAAGGATGGGCTTGCCAGTAATCTGGCGCTTCATATGTATGAAGATAAAACCGGTAATATCTGGATAGGAGCAAGCCGTTATGATGGGAAATCTTTTCAAAAACTTACCACAAAAGATGGATTTCCCAGTAACAGTATTCGTTTACTCCTTGAAGACAAAACCGGCAAGCTTTGGTTTGGGGCGCAAGGAGAAAGTATGTTCGTTTATGATGGAAAAACATTTACGGTTTTAAAAAACAAAGATGGCAAGGAGTTTAACAACGTGTGGTCAATTATCGAAGATAAAAAAGGAAGCATTTGGTTCGGTGACGTTGATGGTCTTTGGCGCTACGACGGCAGTACCTTTACAAACGTATCCCAGAGGGGCGCTTATGCTATCATTGAAGATAAAAAAGGAAACATCTGGACTACAGGTGGTATACATCCTCTTGGCGGGTCAGCCTGGGTGCTTTCCCGTTATGATGCAAAGTCCTTGTACAGTAAAAAGCCAACTGTAACTGAAATAATGTCACAACCAGGAATGCTTTTGGGGATTTTAGAAGATGCGAAAGGAAATATTTGGTTTGGCTCTGGTGGTGGCGTATATCGTTATGATGGAAAGACCATCACGGACTTTAAAAATAAAGAAGGGCAGCAATAATGTGTATTGCTGAGAGGGTGGCGCCGAAGGCGCACAAAAAATGTAGGTAGTTAGGCCGTAGGTAGGTCGTAGGGTGGTGGCAGGTAGGCGGAGGTTAGGCCGTAGGGTGGCGATAGTAAGGCGGTAGTAAGGAAATAGTAAGCCAATAGTAAGAGAACAGGACTCAAATGCAGGCGGGACGCGGAAATGTGGGGCAGGGATCCCTCCAAACCAGCCACTGGCGGACTTTAGCACCAATTAAGGTATGTATAATAGTTGTTCCCATTGCTGGAATATAAGAGCGGTTTTATACAATACAAATTACCCAAAAAGCCTGAAAGATCAAGCCTTTCAACAAAAATCCCCGACCGGAGGTCAGGGATTTCCACTAATTAAATATTGGAAGAATTTAAAGAAGTCAGCTTTAAAGCCACAAAGCGTTTAATCAGGCCCTGCTCGCCACTCACCACTCGCCACTCGCCACTCGCCCATCCCTACTGCTTCACCGTATCCGTATCTTTCTTCTTTTTCTTGAGCAGGTTGTTGAGCAAGCCCTTGCCGGTTTCTTCCAGGCCCTTCTTCACATCTTTTGTGCCGCCGGCGCCCGTGCTGTCTTTCTGGCCGGAGAGTTGTTTGCCCAGCTCTTCTTTCAGCCCTTTTACCACCTGGTTTTTGGCAGAGGCAATAGAGTCCTTCGTAGCCTGCTTGGCTGCCGCTACGGCGCTGTCGGCTGCGGCCTTCTTGGCTTCTACAAACTGGTTGGCCTGGTCCTTCATATCCTGGGCCAGACTGCTACCGGCATTTTTCAAATCGGTTTTGATGGTCGGACTGGTAATGCTGCCGCCCACATTTACTTTCAGGTTTACGAAATCGCTCAACTTTACGGGTACACCCTTGCTGTTGGCCTGGGCGGCGAGGTTGTTGACAAATGAATTGGCTTTTTCACCCAGCTTGGCCCGGGGCACTTTCAGGTTCAGCACATAATCCAGCGATTGATCCAGCCCGTGCATACCACCAATCTCCATATCCATATCCTTCACCTTTACGGTAAATGGTTTTACGAGCACTTTGCCATTGGCGAACTCAAAATAGTTCTTGATGTCTTTCAGAGAGATGGCCTGCAGGTCGGTGATATTGAGGGTAGATGCCAGCTTTTCCAACGGTTGAAATTTGCTCAGGAAGCCTTGCAGCAGAAAGAGGGTGCCTTCACCAGTAAGGCTGGTCATGTCGGGCATCATATCTTCACCGAGTTTTCCTTTCATCGTCATCTTGGAAGTGAGCTTGCCTGCAATGAATTTACCAATGGGCATCAGCTTCTGTACCGTATTGAAAGCATTGAATGTTTTCTGTACATCTAAGTTCTGTACGTCGTATGCCAGTGTGATATCAGGCTTAGACTTGCTTACTTTGGTAGAGTAGGAGCCATTCAGTCCAATGCTGCCATCGAGTGCATTCATCTTCACATCCTTCAGGGCTACCGTTTCATCTTTCAATACCAGCGTACCATTGATGTTGTTGTAATCTACTTTATCATACTTTACCTGGTCGACCATGGTATTGAGGGTGAGGTTGATGTTTTTGGGTACTGCAAACGGCGCTGTGCTGGCTGCTGCTGTAGCTGTATCAGGTGCATCGCTGGTAGCGCCCATCAGTTTGTTGAGGTCTACCTTATCGGCCGATACATTGAGGGTGCCTGTAAGTGGTTCGTCCTTCATGGCATAACCAATCAGGTTGTCGAAACTGCCATTGGCATTGAAGTTCGTTTCCATGAATTTGCCCGCCAGGTTATTCAGCGTTACATTCCTGGGGGTGAAGGTCAGGCCTGTGCTGCTGATGTTGACACCATCGGGGTAATCTTTGGACTTGTAAGATACATTGGATGCCTTGATCACACCCGATGTCTGGAAGGCTTCGTACTGGCTTTTGTCGATATAGGATTTCTTTCCTTTGAAAGCTACATCGGCATTGAGCAGCCCCGCCAGGGAAGTGCCAGGCTCAAAAGCATAGAACTGGGCTATATTGGCCAGGTTGAGGGAGCCTTTTACGGTACCATCGAAATAAGGATCAGAGGCGGGTGTTTTTAACAGCAAAGTAATATCGGCAGCATCCTTGCCCACTTCTACGTGCGCGGCCGGAATTTGCACGGTAGTATGGTCTGGCACGCCATCGGGATTATCGATATTGATGCGGGCACTCGTATTCTGTATGGGTTGTGGAAAATCTTTAGACGAGTAGAACAGGTTGGCGATCTCTACAAAACCTTTGGCGCTGAACTCGCCGGGCTTTTGCTGACTGATCACGGCCACATTTCCTTTTGCCTGTACATCGGCACTTACCTGTCCGCTCAATTTGGTATCGGGCAGTTTCACAAACTGGGTAATGCTGGCCAGGTTGAGTTTACCCTTGGCAGCTGCATCAATGTACTGATCAGTCATCGGCTTTTTGAGCAGCAGGTGAAAATCAAAAGGATCATTGCCAAATTCTATATGGGCTTTGGGAATGTTCACAACTGTATTATCAGTTACACCATCGGGATTGTCCACCTTCAGTTCGAGATTGATGTTCTTAACCGGCTGTGGAAGATCGGGGTACTGGAAAAATCCATCCTGGATACCGAGGTTGATATGGTAAGCAGGTATCTGTGTGGGGCTATAAGTGCCTTTCACAAATCCATCAAACAAAGCCTTACCGCTAGTCTTGATTTTGGCAAAGTCCTGCTGATATACCGCAGGCACCAGGGACAGAATGCTTTTGAAGTCGGTAGAAGGAGCTTTGAAAGTAACATCCATATTGTAGGTGCTGTCATTCACCAGCTGGAAGAAACCGGCTGTGCTTATCTTCAGGTCATTGACGGCAATCTCATCGGTTTTGAAACTATACTTGCTGTTCTTGTTATCGATCTCGAAATCGGCATCGATGGAGGTCTTTGTTTTGGACAGGTAAGGGATGCCGCCATAGCTAAAGGTGATGGCATCGGCCGTTGTATTTGTTTGCAGGGTGAAGAGGTCGGAAGTAAAGTCACCACTGCCCTCATGGTTGAGGTTCACGATCTCACTGCTCATACCGGCACTGGCATCATCGTAGTAAATGTAGCCGTTCTTAATGGCATATTTTTGGAGGTTCAGCTTAAAGGGGCTGGCTGCTTCTTCGGGGGTAGCGGCAGTGGAGGTATCGGGCTTCACGATATCATAGTTGGCCTTTCCTTCTTTGGTTACCAGGGCATGAATGCGTGGCTCATTGACACTGATGGAATAGACCTTCATGTCTTTGGCGCTGAAAACGCTGAAGAGGTTGACGGCCACATCAATTTCTTTGGCGCTGATAAGGGTATCTTTGGAAAACTCACCCAGGCCAGTCACCTGCAATTCTTCCAGTGCCACGGATACGCGGGGGAACCGGCGGAAGAAAGACAAGCTAAGGTCTTTAAAGTCAGCCTTCGCATTGATATTTTTATTGATTTGTTCTTTGGCGATCTTCAGGATCTTGCCCTTGAAGATAAAGGGGGCGGTAAAGAGGATCACGATCAGTACAAGGAGGGTAATGCCGGTGACCTTCAATATTTTCTTAAGCATAGGTTATCAGGGTTTGCGGGTGGTTATGGGTTGCAAAAATAGTTTATTGTACTTTAGCATTCAATACTTTACAAATATGACGCCAGAAAGACGGGAAAAGTTGTTATCTGTACTCAATAAACGCCAAAATGACCTTACGATTGTCCTTGAAAATGTATTTGACCCGCATAATATCTCGGCTGTGATGCGTACCTGTGATGCCATTGGCATTCAGGAGATCTTTGTACTGAATAGCCGGATACCCCCACATAAGAAATGGGGGGCCAAAAGCAGCAGCAGCGCCGCCAAATGGCTTACGATACACCAATATACCAATGCGGAGGAATGCTTTCAAAAGATCCGCGCTTCCTATAGCCGTATTTTAACGACCCACCTGAGCAGTGATGCGGTAGATCTGTACAGCATCGATTTTACAGGCTCCATTGCCCTTGTTTTTGGCAATGAGCATTCCGGGGTGTCGGATGAGATCAGGGCCATGGCCGATGGCAATTTCATCATACCCCAGCAAGGCATCATCCAATCGCTGAATATCTCGGTAGCCTGTGCGGTCACCTTATACGAAGCCTACCGGCAAAAACAGCTGGCTGGACATTACGAGAAGAGAAAGATACAGGAACCTGTATTGGGCCAGTTGTTGGATGAGTGGGGATTTTATGGCGAAGAGAAGGAGATTTAAGGGGAAAAGAATACAGAAGCTGCTGAGTTGTAATGCCAGTAAACCTTGAAAAAACGGAATTATGGAACAGGAAAAAGATATTGTACAAGCAATTGCCAAATACCAGTTTGCAGATGTTTTTCAAATGATCGCCAACGGTGAAAAGATACCTGATTCTGCCAACTACTATGCAATTCGGGCACTCTACGAAAAGATGGTGGAACAAAAACGTTTTGACCTGTTACATTTGCTGATCGACCGGAAAGAAATACCCACGGACCTGTATGAATACGATACTTTCAAGGATAGTGTGCTGGAAACGGTGATCAAAAGAATGGCTGTTGACGATGATTCATTGAAGGAGCTTGAACAACTGGTGGGCAGGTTTACGAATATCATCGAGGAGGTGAGGGGTCAGACTTTACTGGGCTATGCCGTGAACGAAAAAGTAAAGCCGGGTATTATTCAATCCCTGATCAGGGCGGGTTGCGATGCCCGCTGGAAAAATATGGCGGAAAATAATCTTATTGCGCAATCGGTCAACCTGACCATGATGCCAATAGAGGAGCAGCTGGCTTATATCAACATTTTCCTGGCGGCCGGTGTCGATCCGGCCGATGTGAATGTGGAAAAGAAAAATGCGTTGCATCTTGCGTCCGAACGCCATAAGATCGAACTCATACAGCTATTGCTCGATGCAGGGGCCAGGCCCAATGAGCAGGATTGGAAAGGCAATACGCCCTATTATTATGCCATTATTCATACGGGTGGGGGAGAAGAGTTTTATAACAAGATGGCAGCCGTAGAGCCGCCCAATTTTACATTGGTCAATAACGCGCGTGAAACGCTTTTAAGCGCCTTTTTAGGCTGCATGCACAGCAGTGACAAGCAAATTGCTTTATTGGAACGGATGATCGATGAAGGTGCGGACCTGGAGCAGGCGGCTGATTATTACAGCAGGCCAAAGACAGGATGGGCCTGGATGGCGGAGAAGCCTGTGGAGGTGTTGCAAGCAGTTTTGAGCAAAACAGGGCGGGATATAAATGCGCAGGACAATGAAGGCAACACCTTATTGCACATGATTTGCCGCATTGACTGTAACTACTCGCATGAAGCAGCGAAGGAAATGTATAAAAAAGTAAAGTTCCTGCTGGAAGCAGGGGCCGATGCCGGGATCACCAACAATAAAGAGGAAACGGCCCTGATGCTCGCTTCGGCCGATAACTTTAAAGGGAAGATCGTACAACTTTTATTATCCACGAAAAAGCAATAAACAGCTCACTATGTCCATGTCATTTATAATTGCCTGCGAAAGCGGCAAGCGGAAAATTGCAGAGATATTAATTACGAATAAGGAGGTGGATGTAAAATATACGGATGAGAAAGGCCGTACTGCTTTGCACTATGCTGCACATCGTGGATACCTGGATATAGTGAAGTTGTTGATTGCGGATGGTGCAGAACCGGATTACGAAGATCACGAGGGTGAAACACCCTTGTACTTTGCCTGTTTGCAAAAGCAGAAGCAAACGGCTTTATACCTGCTGGAGCAAGGCGCGCGTACCAATATCAACGACTTCAAAGGAAATAGCTTACTGCACATTGTTGCCCGGACCGGACAAATAGAAATTGTAGAAAAGCTGTTGCAAATGGGGGAGCCTGTTGACGCCCCGAACAATGAAGCGGTGACACCTTTGCTGATAGCCGTGGCTAATAGAAACGTGGAAGTAGTTCATTTGCTGCTCAATAACCAGGCAAACGTTAATGCCAGTGATAAGCAGGGGGATACAGCGCTGCTATACGCTGTGCGCAACAAACAGATGCCCATGGTTGAATTGTTGCTGAACAATGGAGCAAAGATCAACCACAATAACCACGGTGGAGAGAATGCGTTATTGCTGGCTTGTTATGACAACAACAATTCAATGGTGAAACTATTGGTAAGCAAGGGTGCGGATGTTACTGTTGCTTCGCGTGAAGGTATTTCGCCTATATGGTATGCCTGTGGCAATAACCAAAAGGAAATAGTAACGCTGTTTCTTGATAATGGACTGGATGCCAATTACAGCAAGCCGGTGAGCGGTAATGATGAATCCATGAACGCCTATCTGAGCTGGGTAGAGAGTGCCAGTAATATTGCGATAGAAAGCAGCTTTAGCTTAAACGGCAGTTATTCTTACGGTGGAGAAAGTTTATTGCATGTAGCGGCGAAGAAAGGAAACTTAAGTATGATGAAGCTACTGGTGGAACGTGGCGCCCGGGTGAATATACAGGATGAGTCGGGGAATACACCCTTGCATTATGCTGCAGCCGGTGGTAAAAAGGATGCGGTGAAATATTTGCTGGAGCAAAAAGCAGACCCCACGCTTGTGAACGTAAAGGAACAGAAAGCAATTGACTACAGCAATATCAAAGGCTTTAATGAGATCACCCTGTTCATTGTGCAAATGAGCCCCACGGGGACGACTGTACCGACCGTTACTGAAAAAAAGGGGGATATATCAGAGTCGCCTGTTGTTGATAAAAAGAAGGCATTGCTTGATCTGAAAGAATTGCTGGATGCCGGGGTGCTTACACAAGCTGAATTTGACCAGGAAAAGGCCAAAATATTAAATGGATTATGAGTCGGAAAAGTCGGCAAGTCCGGAAGTCGGTAAGTATCTGCTTGCTATTTAGACATTCTTCAGCCTTTCGGACTTCCGGACTTTCCGTCTTCCGGACTACTTTAAAATAGAACTTGTTTATGAAACGTATCTTTCTTACCTCAGGTTTCATACTTCTTACTGCAGTGCTTTTCGCCCAGGTGAAGAAGGTGAAGATCACGGACCTGGAAACGTATATCCAAAACAGCGATCATCCGCTGATGATCAGTTTCTGGGCTACCTGGTGTGTGCCCTGTGTGGAGGAGATCCCTTGGTTCCAGGAAGGGGTGGCTAAGTTTGCCGACCAGAAAGTAGAGCTGATACTGGTAAGTCTTGATTTCCCCAGAGACTACCCAAATAAGCTGGAAGCCTTTATTAAAAAGAAAAACTGGCAGGCTAGTTTCTATTGGCTGGATGAAACGAATGCCGATTATTTCTGCCCCAAAATACATCCCCGCTGGGAAGGTGGTATCCCTGCCACTTTGTTTGTGAATAATAAAACGGGCTATCGCCGCTTCTTCGATCGTGCATTAACGGATCGTCAGGTAGAACCGGAGATCAAAACAATGCTCAGGGAAACCAGGGTCAACGGCAGGTAAACAATACATCTTTTCGCATTATTGAAATAACTGGCCCCGGTAATTACCGGGGTTTTTATATTTCCGTGCTTAAATACCACTAAAGTGTAATAGAGCTGTTCAAAGTACTGGCGTAGCTTTGTGATTCCTCCCGTATACGGTACTTCTGATATCCGATTTCCATAATCCTGCATTCGCATCCATTAAAGCTATGACTGTCCTGACCAGATGGTACAGACTTTCTATTTTAACTCCTCAAACTAATTATTTATGAAGAGCATGTATCGCTATTGCCTGATGCTGTGCATCGGCAGCGTAATGATCGCTTTTGCCGGTTGTAATAAACTGGAAGATTACATGGAGAATAATCCGCTGGCTACTTACGACAAATGCCGGGTAAACTCAATGACCTATTCCTTTCTATCGAATGTTATCGGCGTTACCATCAATTATAATGCTTATGGAGATCCCATAAGTATTGTACAAACACAATCGGGTACGGGTCATCCGGATGGCATTTTCCGGTATGACAATAAGCGTCGCCTGAAAGATTATATTGGTGTATATGCCAATGGTGGTGGGTTTGAATTCTGGCACAAGTATTTTTATGATAACAAAGGCCGTGTAGTGCGCGATACTACCTATACGCTGGGTAATATAGTCAATGATGCTCCTGCTGATTACTATGGCCAGTCGGTAACGACCTACGAATACGACCAATATGGCCGGATAAGCTATACAAAACATGTTTGGTTAGATACTCCTCAATTCCCCTATGAAACAACGTATACCTATGATGCGAAAGGCAACCTGGTGAAGCCCGGCCTCGTGTACGACGACAAGATCAGCATTAACCGCACGCACAGGGTGTGGATGTTTATCAGCCGGAACTACAGTCTTAATAATGCCTTTGCCACTGCCTGGAACGATGATAAATTACCCACGGCAATGACGCTCGACAGTGAAGGCGGCAGTTTTGCCGGTTTTTATTATGGCAACCTCGATGGCATCACTTACCAGTGTAAGGGAGATTCTCCGTTTTAAAAACATAAGCAGGCTGTGGTATTAGGTATTTCTAATCCGGGGTGTACAGGTTTGCGGATTTTGATACGCAGATTTATCCGCCTGACGGTGGAATGAGATTTGAATCCAGGATGTTTAAAATAACTGCATGAAAAAAATATACTATGGTTGCCTGGTGCTGGGTTGTGCGTTGATTGCTTTTACGGGGTGTAATAAAGAGGAAGCTGAAGAAGAAGACGGCCTCCGCGTAGACGCATTGGCCAATAAAGACAAATGCCAGGTAAGTTTCATGACCTATTCCTATTCATCTGAACCTATTGGGGTAAGCATATCCTACAATCCCAAGGGAGATCCCATCAGCATTGTACAAACAAAACCAGGCACAGGACATCCCAATGCGATCTTCAGGTACGATAAGAAGCGCCGCCTCACGGATTACATAGGTATTTATGAAGATGGGGGATTTGAGTTCTGGCACCGGTATGTTTATGACAAAAAGGATCGTGTAATACAGGACACCAGCTTCTTCTTTGGCGGCATGACAGATGGTGAGCCAGAATGGTATATGGATGCAGCTATTGTGCAATATGAGTATGACCAGAAAGGCCGTATTGTACATACTTCACAGGATTGGTTCAGTACGCCCGGTATGCCGCTGGATACCTATTATTCTTATGATGGCAAGGGAAACCTTGTAGTGCCGGGTGTGGTCTTTGATGATAAGGTAAGTATCCATCGTACCAACAGGATATGGATGTTTATAGACCGGAATTATAGCCAGAATAATGGTTATGCCACTACCTGGAATGAAAACGGATTACCCACCAGTATGAACTTGAGTGATCAGGGGGGCCGGTTTGCCGGTTTCTATTTTGGTAAACTCGATGGTATCGTTTATCAGTGCAAAGGAGATTCTCCTTTTTAATATAATGTCATTGAATTAAGTTGTCAGGCTGAGCTTGTCGAAGCCGGTTTTCCCGCCAACTGGTGGGACTCAGTTCCGCGGAGCGGAATAAACTCTGACAGCCCATAAAAAAGGGTGGGCCACTGCGGCCCACCCTTTAAGATTTTAAAAACGGGGTGCTTATGATTTAAGTCTTTTAATAGCACATCCGACCGAGCGGGATTGCTTTACGCTCACTTCTTTACCGGTAGTCACTTCATTAATGGCTTCTTTCAGGTGTTTGCGGTTTACACCATCTGCATCATTGGGATTGTCGTCGATAGCGCCATGATACACCAGCTTGCCTGCTTTGTCAAACAGGAAGCATTCGGGTGTACGGGTGGCACCAAAGGCATCTGCCAGTTCATTGTTCTTGTCTTCCGCATAATACCATTGGAAGGCCTGACCTTCTGCATACGATTTCATCGCCTGTAAAGATTCCGAACTATTACGGTTACCTTCATTTGAATTGAGCAATACCACGCCTACATTTTTTTCCTGTGCGTATTTACAGATTTCATTGGTACGGGATTGATTGTTGATCACCACGGGACAGGTATTACAACTAAACATTACCAACAATCCATTTTCTTTTGCCGCACTTTTTAAGGTGAGTTCTTTTCCGGAGATATCTTTCAGCTTATTTTCTGCTTTGGGAAGGGGAGCGCCAATAGGCAGTGGGTCATTGACGACCGAAAATGCCAACAGTGCTACAACTGGCAGCACCAGAGTGGTAACAAGCTTTTTCATGTGAAAGAGTTTTATACTTACAAGTTAGCGAAAAAATCACTTCACCAGCTCACCGCCTGTCTCGTGTTTGACCCTTTCGTCAGCCAGGGCCTTGAGGGAATGGATACTTACGTTGAGCTCATAGCCGATCAATAACACCAGTGAATTGATGTATATCACGATCATCAGCACAATGATGGTGCCAATTGAGCCGTAGAGGGCATTGTATTTGCCAAACATGCTCACAAAGAGGGAGAAGCCCACGGTAGACAGAATGCTTAGAAAGGTAGCAATGATGGCGCCTGGCGATACTATTCGCCATCGCTTCTTGATAGCGGGTGCATATTTGTAGATAAAACCGTATGCGTAAAAGATTAAGGTAATTAAGAATACCCAGCGCAGGATGCGGATCACTGTTTTAACGAAATCGCTGTTAATGCCCATCCAGCGCAATACGATACCCTGTAAGGACAGCAAAAGTAAACAGGCAAAGATGAGACCCATCATCAGCAGGGTGAGCTTAATGGCGGTCCAGCGGGTTTGTAGGCCCGTTCTTCGTTGAAAACCAATATAGTTCTTGTTGAAGGAACGCATCAATCCCATCATGCCATTGGAGGCAAAGAAGATCAGCAATACAAAACCAAAGGATAGTAACCCGATCTTGGTATTTTCAAAAAAGCTGTCGACAAATTGTATAATGCCCTCATTGTATTGAGGCGCCGGGATCATTTCGCGGATAAGGGTTTTAAGCTGCCAGCGGATGGATTTCTGCCGGATAAAAGGCAGTTGTGGAATAAGGGTGAACAGGAACAGGCAGGTGGGGGGAATGGCCATGATGAAGTTGTAGGAAACGGCTGATGCCCTTTCTGTTAACCCCACTTTACTCATTTGCTGGAAGAAGAAGACACCCACATCATACAGAGGTACACCATCAAAGCCTGGCAACACAATGTGTTTACATTTTTCCGTTACGAATCGAACGGGTGGTAAATTCAACAGTATGCGTTCCAGTTTCGTCATGGTATCCTGTCTATCCTTTCTTGTTCTTATTTGGCGGCACTGCTATCTGCTGCAGCTTTGCGCTGCCTGGCTGCCCTTTCATCCATCGACTTGTGAAACTCACGGGCAAAGGCCATGTGATCTTTATAGTTCTCTGTGAAGATATGCCTTGAAAGGTCGGGACTTACCACAAAATATAAATATTTCGTGGTGGGGGTTTGCAAAACTTTGTCGAGGGTGGTGAGGGTAGGCGTGCAAATGGGACCTGGTGGCAGGCCCTTGTTCCGGTAGGTATTATAGGGCGATTCTACCTGCAAGTGCTTCTCATAAATGCGTTTGATGCTGAAATCGCGCAGCGCAAATTTCACGGTGGGATCGGCTTGCAACGGCATTCCGGTGCGGTAGCGGTTGAGGTATACACTGGACATGGTGTCTTTCTCGCTGTTGTTCTGTGTTTCTTCCTCTATGATGGAGGCCAGGGTATAGGCCTGTACGGGACTCAATCCCAATGCCTTCGCCTGTTGTATGCGTTCTGTTGTCCACACTTTTTTGTATTCCGCATATAGCTTCTGGAAGATGGCAGCAGGGGTGGTATTCCAGAAATAAGTATAGGTATTGGGATACACGGTAGCGATGATGGTATTGGTATCGAAACCATAATGCCGGAGGGTGTCCGCATTGCTCATATAATCCATGACGGAGGCTGAGTCGCATTCAAACTTCCGGCCTATCAGGGCGGCGAGGTTTTCTTTGGTGCGCAGCTTGGTGATAATGAGGTTGACGGGTGATTGCTGCCCATTGCGGAGCATGCGTACAATATCAGAAATGCTCATGCTCTTTTTGATCTCATAGCGCCCTGCTTTGATCTTTTCGGGCAGGTCCATCCGGTGAGCCAGGAAGTCGAAGGAGCCGGGGTTTTTGATAAAGTTGCTGTCTTTGATGGTTTTAAAGGCATCATCATAGGTAGCATGTGCGGTGCGGATGTACAGGAACTTGCTTTTTTCACTGAAAGTGGTGTTGGACATAAAGAATCTCCAGCCAATAAAAGCAGCGCCTGCCAAAAGGATTACAAGGATTATGAGTATCAGCTTCTTCCACATAGGTTATTAAGATTGACACTGTAAAATAAAAAAAGAATTGAGAAGTCGGAAAAGTCGGTAAGACCGAAAGTCCGAAAGAATGCCCGCAACAGCAAGAAGATACTTACCGACTTCCGGACTTGCTGACTTTCGGACTTAAGCAACAAAAAACCCTGCCATGTTATTGACAGGGTTGAATATGTTGAGTAAGTAACTGCTTATTTGGTGGCAGGTACAGCTCCGCCGGGTGCCGGTTGAGTAGCTGCAGGTGCTGTTTGTTGTGTAGAAGGTCTGATATTTGAATCCTTCACATCGCTGGCAGATCCTCCATTAATGAAGAAAGCTGAACACAAGCACAGTATGGCTATGGCAACTGCCATGATCCAGGTACCTTTTTCCAGTACGTCTGTGGTTTGCTTTACGCCCATGAACTGGGAATTAAAACCGGCTATATTGCCAGCCAGGCCACCGCCTTTGGGATTCTGGATGAGGATGAACAGGCCCATCGCTACACTCGCTACAATGATCAAAATCAGGAACAAAATCATATCACAATGCTTTTATTTGGTCAATTCGGGCTACAAAATAAGGGCTTTTGGCGGGATTGAGCAAACTTAATTTCTCGTAGATCGCAATTGCTTTTTGCTTGCTGCCCTGCTTTAGCCAGACCTCGGCCATGGCTTCTGTAAACACTTCTTTGCCTTCTACAGAATGACCTGCGCTTTCCTGGATGGATTGCTGCATGGTTTCGTCAAAGGGGTTGGTTGTTGCTTCGAGGGTTACGGGCGCTATGCGCTTCATGCTGCGCAGCCATTCGGTAAAGCTTTTGAGCTGCAAGCCCAGTTTATCCTTAAAGTCTTCCTGGCGGAGCTTAATGCCCTGGGAAGCAAAATAATCAATGGTGTGATAGGGTTCGAATATAGGCTCTTCGCTTTCGCTGATGACAGGTTTAAAAGTACCGATGAGCGCTGCCACGGGTGATGGGGGCGTGGCTACAGCAGGAGCGGGCTCTTCTTCTGCAGGTGCGGAAGGCGCAGGCTCCTGAATTGCTTCAGGTTCAGGAACTGTCCCGATCTCTGGTTCAGGCTCAGAAACTGTTTCCATTTCAGGAGCTATTGCAGGCCCGGGCGTTTCTTCAATAAGGCTCACTGGTTCCGACACGCCGGGAATAAGTATCTCTGTTTCCAGGAAATCATCGGCTTCCTCTACAGCTACGGGGGCCGCTGGACTGTCTATAACCGCTTCTGGTGTAGTATGTGTGATGGAGTCCTGCACGGGGTCCGCTACTTCTGGTTCCCGGACATTAGAAGGGGCAGGTTCAATGATCTCCGGAGCCACGGGTTCTTCCCTGTGGGTAGTAGTGGGTATCAGCAGGGTTTCTGTCACGATCTCGTGCTCCTGCAGGGTCCAATGCAGCCACAGGGGATTGGTGAACCAGGGTACGGTATTGGCCGCTTGTGCTGAAGCGCGATCAGGTGCGGTATCATGTACCTTTTTGGCCAGCAGCCAATGACCCACAGAAGAGTAGGGATGATCCTCTGTAAACTGCTGGAGTACCTGTTCAGGCACCTCCTGTAGGGTGTCTTTTTGGAAAAAGTGCTTTACAATCGTGTGAATATGTTGTTGCATCAAAAGGATTACCAGTTTGAAAAAATACGATTGAACATTTCATCCACCATATTCTTGATGATGGTTTCATTCAATTGTGGTTCGGCCTGAGTGAGCGATAAATTCGCGTCATAGTCGAAGTTACGGGAAACACTGGCTTCAAAATTAGTCTTTGGGTCATTAGGATCGAGGGTATTTTTTAATACCACTTTAATCCCGACTGTCAGGCGATTGATAGAGGCAGTTTGCTGCCCCTGGTTATTGGGCGTAATACCTGAGGTACTTACATTGTAATCTGTAATGACGCCTGATATTTCATAATGGGCGCCCTCCCGCACAGGCGAAAGCCTTGTCTGGCCTACGATCTTTTGCCGGAGCTTATCTGTTATCTGCGGGCTCAGCTGGGGATTCACGTAGCGGGCTGTATTGGTGATCAGGTCCACCTGAAACGTTTTGACGGCTGGTGGAATACTTACATCCTTGAATGAATAGCAGCCGCTGAAGAGAAAGATGACGGGCAACACGAAAACAGCTATTAGCTTTTGGGTATTAGCTATTAGCCTTTTGCCTTTTACCAGCTTGCTCTCGCCGGCTGATTCCTTCTGAATTTTGTATTCTGAATTCTGTATTCTATCACTCCTTAATGTCATATTCTTTAAGCTTACGGTATAAGGTTCTTTCGCTGATGCCCAGATCGGTGGCGGCATCTTTACGTTTGCCTTTGTGTTTCTTCAGGGCTTTCATGATGAGGTCTTTCTCCATGTCCATGATGTTGAGTGAATCTTCCACTTCTTCATGGTGGTGAATGGCATCTTCATGGTGCAGCATCACGGGCTGCGAATTGCCTCCCGGGGACTGCTGTGGCATGATAGACGGCGACATGATCTCTTTATTGTTCTTGAGTTCATTGATCAGCGCCTGGTTCTGTGCCATGCCGGGATTCTGCAATATCTCCACAAACATCTTCTTCAGCTCGGTCACATCTTTCTTCATATCGAAGAAGAGCTTGTATAGTATCTCGCGTTCATTGTTAAACTCATGTCCGTTGGAGCTTCCGCCGCTATTGACCAACACTGGTAAGCGATTGGATACATCGCGCTCCGGTAAAAAGCGTTTCATCTCCTGGGCGGTTACCTGTTTATCGTTGACAAGAACGGACATCTGCTCTGCAATATTCTTCAATTCACGAATATTTCCGGGCCAGCCATAGTTAATTAACACATCTTTCGCCTCCTCATCCAGCTGTATAGGAATGGCCTTGTATTTTTCCGCAAAGTCCACCGCAAAGCGTCTGAACAGAAGAGGAATATCCTCTTTGCGGTCGCGCAGGGCGGGTACCCTGATGGGTACGGTACTGAGGCGGTAATAAAGGTCTTCCCGGAACCTACCATTCTGGGTAAATTCCAGCAGGTCTTTGTTGGTGGCGGCTATTACGCGTACATCGGTTTTCTGTACTTTGGAAGAACCCACCCGGATGAACTCTCCGGCTTCCAGCACGCGCAGCAAACGTGCCTGGGTGCCCAGGGGCATTTCACCAATTTCATCCAGAAAGATAGTACCTCCGTTGACGGTTTCAAAGTAACCTTTACGGGAATCTACCGCACCGGTGAAGGACCCTTTTTCGTGGCCGAATAATTCGGAATCGATGGTGCCTTCCGGAATGGCGCCGCAGTTCACCGCAATAAAGGGGTTATGCTTTCGGTTTGATAAAGCGTGAATGATCTGTGAGAAGGCTTCTTTTCCGGCGCCGCTTTCACCGGAGATCAAAACGGTAAGATCAGTGTTGGCTACCTGGCCTGCCACCTGCAGGGCAAAATTCAATGCAGGTGAATTACCAATAATACCAAAGCGGTTTTTAATTGATTGGATATCCATAGTCACAATTCTTTTAACTCAATTAATCTGGTTTCTCAAATCCTGCCATCATCCTGTTTATATCGTAGCCGGTAGTTACTCAACGATCCTGCCCAGCAGGGTACCTCCGGTACAATCGTCTATTGTAACCATTGCATAATCACCTTTGTTCAGTGCATGCCCGGCTTTTGGAAAAACAACTACTTTGTATTGGCTGGTGCGGCCCATCCAATCATCATCGCTCTTTTTGGAATTACCTTCTATCAATACTTTCACGGTGTTACCTATATCTTTCAGGTTACTCTCATGGCTTAATTTTCGCTGGAGGTTGATGATGTCATCCAGTCTTCTCTTCTTCACGGCTTCGGGAATATCATCTGTATAGCGGCGCGCTGCCAGTGTACCGGGCCGCTCGCTGTAAAAGAACATGTAGCTGTAATCATAGCCACTGTATTCCATGATGCTGAGGGTATCCTGGTGGTCTTCTTCTGTCTCGGTGCAAAAGCCGGCAATGATATCGGCGCTGATGCTACAATCGGGTATAATGGTTTTGATGCGGTCTACCTTGGCCATATACCACTCCCTGGTATAGGTGCGGTTCATGAGTTGCAGGATCCGGGATGATCCGCTTTGAACCGGCAGGTGTATGTATTTACAGATATTCTCGTATTTGGCAATGGTATGGAGTACTTCGTCTGTAATGTCCTTGGGATGTGAGGTGGAAAAACGTACGCGCAACAAGGGACTGATCAAGGCTACTCTTTCGAGGAGCTGGGCGAAAGTGACTGACTCGGCTCCTTGTTGGCCATTGTTCCAATAATAGCTGTCCACATTCTGGCCCAGGAGAGTAATTTCCCGGTATCCTTTGTCAAACAGGTCCTGGCACTCGCGGATGATGGAATCGGTATCCCGGCTTCTTTCACGACCGCGGGTAAAGGGCACCACACAGAAAGAGCACATATTGTTGCAGCCCCGGGTAATGCTCACAAAGGCATTGATGCCATTGCTGTTGAGCCTGATGGGGGCAATATCTCCATAAGTTTCTTCACGGCTCAGGAGCACGTTCACGGCTTTTTGGCCATCGGTCGCTTCTTCTATGAGGGCGGGCAAGCTACGATAGGCATCGGGGCCTATCACCATATCTACCAGCTTTTCCTCTTCCAATAACTTGGATTTCAAGCGTTCTGCCATACAACCCAACACACCGATCAGGGTGCCGGGATTGGCGTCCTTGGCTCCCCGCAGCATCTGGAGGCGATGGCGTATGGTTTGTTCTGCTTTTTCCCGGATGGAGCAGGTATTGATCAGTATCAGGTCGGCCTCTTCGAAGTTTTTGGTGGCACCGAAACCATTATCATTCAATATGGAAGCGACGATCTCGCTATCGGAGAAATTCATTGCACAACCATAACTCTCAATATAAAACTTCTTGCCATAGATAACAGGTTCATGCACAAACGGGCTGTAGGCCTCTCCCTGGCGACTTTCGTCCTGTTTAGTATGGGTAATCAGATCCGGCATCAGTAGTTCAAAATTTGGAAGTGGCAAAGATAGCTAAAATGAGGGATAAATGATGACAGGATGGCAGGGGGAATGAGGTGCGAAGGAATGCGCCGGAAAAAGCGTCTTAAATAACGTGTGGCCGGGCACCCACTCCCGTTCATACCAGAAAATCCTTTATTGGACCAATTAACCCTTAGAAATTATTCATGAAAAGTTAACTTTACCCTTGCATGACCCTTCTATACCGATCCTTTTTATTGATATTTTTCATAATAATGGCGTTTTCCTTGCAAGCACAGGAAACTGCTGCGGCCGGAGCGCCGGGTATTATAACCGGCAATATTCTCGATGAAAAGCAAAAGGCGGTAGGGGATGCCACGGTGGAACTGCAATTCCTCGCAGATACGCTCACCAAAAAGACCACGATCTCGGATAAGAACGGCAATTTTACGCTCTCCAATATTGTTTTTGGCTGGTACCGGCTTAAGATCACGTATGTGGGCTTGCAGCCGTTGATCATTGATAGTCTGCATTTCCGCACAGAAAGGTTTGACTTCAACATGAGCGACCTGGTTTTGAAGGCAGGCGGCAGTGACCAGTTGCATGAAGTGGTGGTGTATGCGGAAAAGCCGCTCATACAAAGTAAGGACGGGAACATCACTTTCAATGCCGGTGAATCGGCCCTGAGTGCCGGCTCTACGGCCAGTGAGTTGTTGAAAAGCGTGCCGCTGGTAGCCAATGATCCTGATGGAAAAGTGGTGGTGCGTGGAAAGGAACCGAAAATATTGATCGATGACAAGCCGGTAGACCTGAATGCGCAGCAGTTGCAGGATTTCCTGGAATCGATGCCGGGGAGTATGATCGAACGCATTGAAGTAATGACGAACCCGCCGCCGCAATATGCCAATGAACAGGGTGGGGTGATCAATATCATTACGCGCAAAGGCAAGGTAGGGGCCAGCGCCCGTGTAACGGTTACTGCGGGCACGAATGGGGAAAGGAATGTGAGTGGAAACCTCAATTACCGCAAGAAAGGACTGGCGATCAACCTCAACCTGAATGCCGGTGATAACCGGGTAAATGGCAATGGTTATTCCTATCGGGAGAATCTCTATAAAGACTCCTCCAACTATTTCAACAGCACGAATAGTTACCGCAACCGCAATACAAGACCAGGCGCCAGGCTAAGCATTGATTATGATATTGACCGTTATAATATCGTGAATGTATTGTTGCTGTTTAACCACAACGATTTCAGAAACCGCAGTGAGAACGAATACACAAACCTCAACCGGTTCGAGGAAATCACGAAGCTGAGCAACCGTTATGTGGAAACGGAAGGGCAGAACGTAAACCCTGCAATGAACCTCACTTATACGCACCGGGGTAAAAAGCCAGGGGAAACGCTGCGGCTGATAGCAGGCGCCAACTATTCTTATAATCAGAATGACCGCACTTTCTTTCAGCAGTTCCTGAAGCCTGACCGGTCGCCTACGGGAATCGATTCAACGCAACAGCAATTGAATGATAGCTGGAACCATGGTTATAGTTTACGCATCAACTATGATAAACTGCTGGACAATAAGTCGACTTCTATTTCGGCCGGTGTGGCTACGGTAACGGATGCCAGTCATGTGGTGTTGAATACGCAGTACATGAAAAAGCCGGAGAATGAGTATGTACAGAGTGATCTGTTGAGCAATGATTTCGGATTTAACCAGGCGGTACACAGTGGCCGTCTCTCGCTGAAACAAGTGATCACAGAAGAGATGAGTGTTACTGCCGGAGTAACGGCGGAAGTAACGGATATCCAGTTTGACCTGAAAGACAAAACGGAGGTAAACAATGATTATACGACGTGGTTGCCTTTTGCCAATTTCAACAAGCGTTGGGCAGACATACTGAGTCTGAGTATTGCCTATCGCAAAACGATCCGCCGGCCGGGTATTGCGCAACTGAACCCGAGTGTTGATTATGGAGACCCTAACAACCTGCGTTATGGTAATCCTGAATTAGCGCCTACTACTTCGCATAATTTCGACCTGGTGCTGGGCCGTAATGGTGATAACTATTACACGAACCTGGGCTTTGGCTATAATATTGTGCAAAGCATCTTTAGCCAGATCAGGAACCTGTTGCCGGATGGTAAAACGGAAACTACCTGGCAGAATATTGATGACCGCCACGAGTATGAGGTTAGTACCTGGAGTGGTTATACGGTGTCTAAACAATTCCGGATGAACTTCAGCGCCAGCTATACCTTCAATAAGTATAGCTTGTTTGATAAGACGAAGAACAAGTACCGGGATGGGGGCAGTTTCACGACCAGCTTCAATACCAATTATGCACCGACGGATGTGTGGAACTTCAATGGCAACTTTACGCTCAACCGGTTTGCCAATCCACAGGGTACGGTACGGAGTAATATCCGCATGAACCTGGCGCTGCAACACAAACTATTCAACAAGCGGTTGGTACTTACGCTGAATGCTATAGACCCGATATTCCAGCAGAAATATACCAGCTTTACTTTTGGTCCCAACTACAATATTGAATCATTCAGCAATGCGCGCACGCGCAGTTACCGGCTTACGGTGAGCTATGCTTTTACGAATCTGGCTGGCGGCAATAAGAAGAAACCTTTGCCGGGTAAGGCTACGCAGTCCACCCAGAAAAAGGCAGTTCCAGTGAAGCCGGGGGCAGGTACTTCTATCAAGAAACAGCTGTAAAGGCAACGAGGCATTAAGGCATCGAGGCAACGAGGAATACGGTCAGGAGCTATAGTAACACAGCTGTGAGCTATGGGACGGTGTGCTGTAAATAATCGTTAAAAAGGGCCGACAGCTTGAATCTCCGCAAGGGGTAGGGTATTTTTAGTACATGAAGCACCTACTCATTGCTGCAGTGATGACCATGGCAGTTGCCGGTACTGCATCCCCACAAACTCCCTGTTATAAAAACTTAGTACTGGAAGGCGGTGGTGTACGAGGCTTTGCCTATGCCGGCGCTTTCCAGGTATTAGATAGTCTGCACATCCTGGCAGGAATAGAAAGGGTAGGTGGCACTTCTGCGGGCGCAATACAAGCTGCTTTACTGGCGGTGGGTTATACCCCCAAAGAGATACTGGACCTTACAGCTTATGTTAAGCCACAGGAGTTTAATGATGGGGCCTGGTTTGTGGGTACGGGCGTGCGGCGTCTGAAGAAGGACTTTGGCTATTATAAAGGCGAAAAGATAGGGCAGTGGATAGAGGAGTTGATTGCCCGTAAAACAGGCGATGGGAATATCAGTTTTGCCCAATTGCACCGGCAGCGTGGCTCCAAAGGATACAAAGACCTCTATATAACAGGTACGGACCTTACCTATCAAAGTCTCCGCATATTTTCGCATGAACGCTATCCGGATATGCGTATTAAAGATGCAGTTCGTATTTCGCTCTCCATTCCGCTCTATTATAAACCGGTATTGATTGACGAGAAGGGCAAAGTATATGACAAGCCGGTGGCCGGGGTTGACTTGCATATGATGGTGGATGGCGGAGCGCTGAGTAACTATCCGGTGTTTATGTTCGATTCTTCGCGGTATGTATCAGGTATTGCGCTGACCCGTAATGTATACATGGAAAATCCTGAAACGCTTGGGCTGATGATGGAAACACCGGAGCAGATCGCCTACAATAAAAGGCAGGCGGGGAAATCACCTATCCCTATTAAAAGCATCAAGGATTATTTTAAGGCGGTATACATCACGCTGATCGATAAAGCCAGTCCGGAAGCGGAAGGCAACAGTCAATGGCATCGGACGGTTACGATCAGCACGCTCAATTATTCCGGCAGGGTGCGCAAACTGCCCAAGAAGGTAGTGGAGGATCTGCTGGAGAGTGGACGGGAAGGGGCCAGGCGGTTCTTCCAGGAAGTGGCAGGGGGGAAACCTCCTGCAGCTGGTATTTCCGGCACTCAACTTTGATTACGCTATTCATCTTACAATTAATCTACCCAATTTATACCCATGAAGAAGGCGCTACTTTACTTCGTTCCATTCCTTTTATCTGTTCCGGCATTTGCACAAAGGACAACGGAGCCGGTTGACAACAAAAGCAATAAGATCATCGCTATTTTCCCGGATACGCTTTCTGAAGCACAGCTATACCAGGAAGCTGGCAAAGCGTTGGTACAGCAAGGCTTCAATGTCGATTCCCGGGAGCAGTCGTTTGGTCTGCTGTTGGCTACTATCGATTTGAGTCAGAACCTGCTTATTTCGCAGGATAGTCTGAACCTGCGGGTAACGGTCAGTGGTAATGAAGTGGCCATTACCGGAAAGTTTACAGCTTTGGGATATATGAACAGACTTAAATACACGGCCAAAAGGAATAATCAGCGTGTTAGATGGGACAGAGCGGTGAAAGTGTTTGAAAAGCTCCCGGTGGTACGGATGGAGTATGAAATTGTTCAGTTGTAATCATCCTTTATTTTATCCGCTTAAATTTACTTTTAACGGGCGCCCTGCCATTGAGCACGTGATATTCAAGGGTAGTAATTGTGAGTCTTGTTACGGCCAGTTTAAGGGTATCGCGGCTATTAGATCCGATCAGGGATAATACATTGTCTTTGAATAGGTACCTGGCATCGGGAGAGCCGGTGTTGGTGCTGTAGGTCCCGTTCCTTAATTCGATGATCACCTGGGAATTGACGGGCTGCCAGTCGAGGACTATGTCGGCAGGGGCGGGGGTGAAGGCGGTCATTTCCCACTTACCTTCAATGGAGGCCTGTGTGGAATCCTTCTTACAGGCTGCCATACCTGTTATGAATAATAATAATACAAGTGGGGTTTTGTACATGTGACTGTGTTTGAAGTGCTGACCCCTTCAAGCAGTAAAACGTTGCATGGGAAAAAAGGAAGCTGGAGCCAGGGTGGGCGAAGCGTTTGGAGGATATGAAGCGGGCTTCCTGGTCTTATGGTGTTTTTTTAGCACTCAATGTCCTAACCTGTTGCTTTAGTTTTGTAATTTCTCCATTACGTTCGGTCAATTTCTTCTCTAATAATTCATTGTAATAAGCCAGGGAATCCAATCGGATAAGAGCTGCATCCAACATGCGTTCGAGTTCTCTTTTAGAAGAATCCAGAGCTACATAGTTTTTTTGTAATTGTTTGCAGTCCTGACCGGGTTGAATACCACCAATGATGGAAACGGAAGTCAACGATGGATTTGATATTGTTTTTTGCTTAACTGTATATTCCTGATTGTTATTACAGGAAAAGCATAAGAACGTGATGGCTGATAACAGTAGCATACTTTTATGCATAATATGGGGTGGGTTTCAGGTATATAAATATCGCAGTTTTTCTGGTAAAAAGAGGATCGCGTTAAGGAAGATAAATGGCTGGAAATATTTTGTTTTATTGTATATCTTTATAGGGATCAGCGGAAGTAGCTCACCTGGTAGAGCGACAGCTTCCCAAGCTGTAGGTAGCCGGTTCGAGTCCGGTCTTCCGCTCAAAGCTGAAACGTAGATGTAGCAATCGTTTCAGCTGATTTATTGAATCTTGGCAAGTAGCATTTTTAGTTCAAACGCACACAAAATCGCACACAAAAACTAAAATGCTATGGCTACTAAAGTCGCACTCCCCAACGGCTGCTCGCGCAGCGCTATTAAATGTATTCCCAAGGATTGGAACACTACTCCCAAAAACAAAGCAGCCGAAAAGGCCCTCATGGCAAAGAACTGGAAGATCTATTACCGGTACTATGATCCCGTATATAAGGGTACAAAAAAGTGGGGCTGGACAGTTGAGGTAAAGGGCATGAATAATTTTAAGGATATTTCTACCAGGCAGCAGGCGACCCGGGAACTTATAGACAACGAAATGGAAAAGGTCGATAAGCAGAGTTATAATCCCATTACAGACACTTTCTCGGTTCCCGAGATACAAAAGCAGGAAACCACCGAAGTGACGAAATTAACGCCTTTTATTGCGGCTCTGCGCAAGGCCCGCGAACTTGTAACAGTTTGTAACCATATTCGTATGGATATGAAATCGATCATTAAGGCAATAGAGCAATCCTCTTCCAAATTAGTGGACACCGAATCTAAAACACCCTATTCCAATCTCCCAATTTCACGCATAACAAAGAAGCATCTAGTTTACATATTCAAACAATGCGAAAAGGACAATCCTAAATTTTCCCCTCATAGGCAGAATAAATATCGCACAAATTTAATGATCCTTTTTAAAGCTCTTATGACGGTTGAAGCTGTTGATGCAGATCCGGTGAGTAGCATCCCTATTCGAAGGGATTGGGTTAGGCAAACACCTGACCTCCTTACTGAAGCCGAGGCACTGATCATCGATACGAATCTTAAAGCCTGGGATTACCATTTCTGGAGATTCATGCGGATATTTTACCGATCAGGAAGCCGGGCCACAGAACTATTCCGATTAAAGCGGGACGGCAAGATTAACCTGGAGAAGCAGGAGTTTAAGATCGTTGTTCGGAAAGGAAAAAATTACACCGAGCAGGTTCGGCCTATCCCTGACGATGCTTTAGATTTCTGGACTGAACTTTACGAGGATACGAAGCCAGGAGAGTACTTCTTCTCGACCAGCTTTAAGCCAGGAAATAAACAGTTATATGAAGACCAGGCAAGTAAGCGCTGGTTGAAGTATGTAATTAACGATCCCGGAAAATACGATCCACATGGACTGGGGTGGGGGCTCGGGATCAAAAAAGGGTTCTATGAACTTAAACACCGCAACACCGACAGAATTGCGGACAAGATCGACCTGCAGCACGCAGCTGCAGCTGATGGCCACACCAACACCAGGACAACAGAAAAGCACTACGCAATCCACGAGGGGAAGAGACGTATGGAGGCACTTAAAAAGGTCAAAATTGATTTCTAAGGGCAAGTCTTTTCACACCTGCAGCCGCATTGCGTCTCGACTTTTCTTATATCGGATTCCGAGTATTGGCTGGTAGGATAATAGTCTCCATTATGACAATCCCAAAAGCAGTCTTTATTGTCTTTTGAGCAGGCCAGGAGTGCTACAAAGGCAACGGCAGCGGAAATTTTCTTCATATTATTGAGGTTATTTTATGTAGTCAGCAATAAGCTTCTCAAATTGACCTGTGGTCTTGTAACTCGGCAAAGCTGACCAGGTTGGTACTTTGCTGTAGCTTACTCCAGTATAATACAAATATTGAACGTTCACCAGGTTGACGTTAATAATGGTACCCGATCCGCTGGACTTTATCCTTACGTTCCATTCACCCTTTACGAGATCGGGGTTCTTAAGTTTTGACTTCGTAGTGTATATAGTTGTAACTCCCACTTCGCGCTGGGCGTTGTTATTGTAACGCTTGGGTACAACTATGTAAGCATCTGGATGAACCAGCGTGCCGGATTTATTTTCCCAAGTAGCTGTAATGCCGGAATTATCAGAAACAATCAGGCCACTACTTTTATCAATCAATTTTATCGACAATCCTTTTTGGGCAAATAGGTCGATAAGCTTGTCCCAAACTTCCGCCACTGGCTTGTCACTATTAAATGTCATTGGAAGGGTTGCATAGTTTCCTTTAACGGGAATAATCTTAGGAGCACAGGAGTAAATAATAGGAAATAAAGCAAGCAGTAATAATTTTTTCATATTGGCGAGTTTAGTAATGTGTCGCAAAGCTGCGCATTATATTACGAACGACCAATACCTGCTACTGGGTATTTCAGTTATCAACTTTAATTTGGTTTGCGTAGAAATACTTTTCAAGATGTCAGGACGCCTTACTATATTGCCTGCCTGAAAATATTAAGCGTAAGCTATTGGGCAACGAAAACTGGTAATCTTCTAATCTCCAATTGGCAAGCGCTCACGCTACGGCGTGGGCAAAGTCATTTGGAGATAGGCATACCAGTGCCTCGTTGCCTATGATGGCGCCTGCGCCTTTTTTCTTGCTATAAATCAAAGAATTAAGAACATTAAAATTTTGCAAATACCACTTTGAGGGTATTGGAATTTCTCAGTAGGTTAGTTACATTTATTACCCTTATCCCCAGTTCTGTTTACTATTCAAAGGCGTTCCCCATTATCAAAGTCCAGTACCTGTCTCGTCCTATTCAATTACCCACAAAATCCTTTCAAATGTCTGTAAACGGATCGGCCCCCCCTTGCCTTACGTGCTCTTTTTTGAATGTATGTCCTTACCTAGTTCTTTCGCCTGCTCTAAGATGTCGTTATTGCGCGCTGTTGCGATCAGGGAGTCTTGAGGTTTACGCTCAAGACGAGCCAGTGATTGAAGCATTACATCATGGTACACTAATTCAGTCCGATGGCCGGCTGATACCATTGTCACAAGTGCAGTTAAATTAGAAGTCAGCTTTGTCAGTGTTTCCTTAAGAAACTTATCATTTTGTTGCAGTAGTTCAATGTAATCCTGGAGGGTCGCCGAAGTGGGGCCCTCCAATTTTTTTGAAAACGAACTACTAATCGGTGTTGCTTTTTGCAATACCTTCTCTGCAAACTTAGTTAATGCGCCTAAGAATCTTTTATTCCCACCCTTCGACAATACCTGGTCTATATAATTCTCCGAATAATTGAGCTCTTGCTCAATTTCAGCCCTGCCCCAACCTTGCACCTGCAGGGTGTTAAGCAAAGTTTCTATGTCTTTTTTAAAATCCATCTAAAAAATGATGTATTGTTTGAATATTGTCTAAAACTTGCAAAAAGCAATATATAAATTTGGAATGTTGCTTTTTGCAATACTATATTTGCTAAGCAAAGCAATCAAAGATACATGGAAACAGTAACAAAGAGACGTTCGGTACGCCTTTCCCAGGATCACCTCCTGACATTGAAAACTCACAGGGAAGGGTTTGAGACCTCGGTTGCCTGCGCGGCTTCCTTGGGTATCGACCGTAATGTATTGGACCGGGTTCTTCTTATTGGTTCAGGATCTCATGATACCATCGCCAAGATCAAAGGAGCATTAGGACTTAAGGACCAAGATGAGTGTGCCGTAGTTATCGGCAAGTAGGATTTTTGATAAATGGTAACGCAAAGGAACAACAGAAAAACCGGAAAGTCAATACCACAAATAGGTATAAAAATTAAATTATATGAAAAGGGAAGAGTTTGAAAGTGGGGCTCCATTTCAGTACCTCTCAAAATGGTACAAGTTTGAGGCTGATCATGATACTCCATCCGAGGGATCTCTCGCTCAATATACCGGTAATTACTGGGAATACATCGCTAATGTAGATAGCGTGACTGATGAAGGATTTTCATTTTTCACTTTCGTACTCAACGTAGAGGTAAGAGGGTTTCTTCGCTTTGATAGGATCAAAGAGCCTCAGAACAAATTTCCCTTTATCTAAATGAGCAAGCTACCAACCATTCATGATATTGACCAGCTCGTGGCTGTATTTGATTTGATCATTGACAGGGCCAGCGAGTTTAAGGCAAAGATGCTACATGCCAAGATTCAAATGACGGGTGTGTCTACACCTGTCCTTAAAAGGTCTAAGAAAGCAATTGATCGAAAGGCTATAGTATCGATAGTGGCTAAGCGAAATGCACGAATGGGAAAGAGGGCGCTAAAGTAACTCCGATAATTAATTCCGTACCCATATGATCACCCTTTTACTCTCTATTGGTTTACCCGTTATTGCCTTCCTGTTATGGGTGGTAAATGACAACAAAAAACTCCTGGAGGACCTTAAAAATGATACCGAACGAAACCCTGGAACACATTGCCATAATAGCTATTCTCATCCTTTGGGTTGGAGTGTCCCTTTATTGGAAGCCCCGACCACGGAAGCGGCCTTCTCACCAAGTGGATGGGGAAAAGCGCTGCCTTCAAAGCTTCGACGTGATAAAGGAAACGATACCTATGTGTATTTCGGAGGAACAATTGGCGGAGATGACTTACCAGATAGATGAGTTCTATCTGACAAGTTACGACTTTGTTCAGACAGACATCCTAAAGGCAATGGTAACCACGCTCGACCGCGCTGTACATAGCAGGAGGGCACAAATCAAAAAGAATGCAGCGCATTAAGCTATAAGGCTCTGAAATTTTTGCACAGGCGATGAGAACAATGGGAAATCAAAGGGCCCCGATTTCTGCCGGGGACCCTTTTTAAAAGCTCTTTCTTTTTGCGGTTATTCCTATACGGGGTCGGTTTGGGTGGCCGGCTCCGTTCTTTACCTCTTTGCCTTACGGGTTTAGTTTTAGTTGTGCCCCGCGCCTGCCGGCGGGGCTTTTTAAAAAGTCATTCGTAAAGGGTACGATCAATAAAACGCCGTCCCTATTCCTGGGGATGGCTTCTTTTAAGATTCTGCCCAGTAAGTATAAGAACACACCGCGATGTAGAGCAACGGTAGCTCGCTGGGCTCATAACCCGGAGGTTGGAGGTTCGAGCCCTCCCATCGCAACCTGACCAAGGGGCCTGGCTGATAACCAAACGTAAGGGCTCATCACCTCTGCGTGGCTTCTTGGTTATTAAACTCATTCGAAACAAGCTCGGGCAGACAAGCTCCAGGGCGCCGGGGACCTGCCTCTTGTTTTGGATTCTTTGATCATACGGAGGTATTGATCATAGGTCAGTAGCCGGTAACATAACCTCCCGGCAAAGCAACCTGGTCTATGTGACCTAAAATATACGGTTATGAAATAGCTTTTTGGGTGGTTACGAAATTGGCCGGCGCAGCTGTGATAAGGCGCCGGTACCCTGGAGAAGTAGCTCAGCTGGTAGAGCGCCGGATTGAAGCTCCGGAGGTCATTGGTTCGACTCCAGTCTTCTCCACAACCTTTAGGCAGGATAGCCACAGTAGTGTTATTGTCGCGTGACGTGATGCGCGAGACGGCATCAGGGAGCCGGGTCTACCGGTTCCCTTCTTAAAGAGATTGTTGAGAAACCAGCGCCGCTGGTTACCACATAAAGAGCATATGGCAAGCAATCGTTAGAAAACCCCGGCTGCAGTTCTCTGCCGGCCGGTTCCTTTGTCTCTTATTTCATCAACATATAAAAAAGGTAAACATGCAACAGGATCCCGGTAATGGCGCCGCAATCGCGGAAAATCAGGAAGAAGCAGGAAAAGCTGCTGAAACAACTCAGGAAGTACAGGATGGCACACCTGCTACCGACAACGGTAACGGCGAACTGAAGGACTAACTCTCCAGCCCTGGCTGGGCCATCAGCCAGGGCATTTTAAAACTCACTATTACGCATACTGCCATGCAAGATATATACGTACAGATCGACGTTAAGGAAATCAAAGACGGGTTTGCAAGATGTTGTATGAACGCCGGCGGTCGGCATGTTACAATCCTTATGCAGGAAAGTGATTACCGAGACCTTGTAAGTGATGGGTTCTTTGTCAGGAGTGGAAGGTCGAAGGATTCAACGGGGATACTAAATACAACTGTGGCTTATTATCCTGAAAGAAAGGAGCAAACGCATACCCACAAAGAGCATTTCGAATTAAACGACGATCCTAATTTTTTCACAGCTGGCCCTGATTATGACTACTAATGCCATACCTCACCCGCGACATATACAGTAGTGTAACCAGCACCCTTTACGGTAAAGCTGGTGATCAGGTCAAGACCATTGGCGACCATGGCGAGGTACACATCGTAGAAGGACCTAATGGGGTAAGATTTCCAGTAAAAAGTATTTACCTGACGGACAGTGTGAACGGGGTCGAAAAGGGGGAATGGAAGCCGGAAGTAAATCATGTACCTGCTAAGAAGCAGGTAAAGAAAAAGCAACTTGTAACTCAAACACTTTTTTGATATGGGAACTACGAATTGTAACCATGCAACCTGCCAGGGGGTAACCTGTAGAAGGGAAAAGAAACCGGTAACTACTCGCACCGGGATAGCTCGCTCTTCTAAGAAGCGCGCAAAGGAAAACCGCCAATACCTGGAGCTGCGAAAGAAGTTCTTGAAGATATACCCCAGGTGCCAGGCCAAGCTCGAAGGCTGTGTAACTGAAGCGACTGAGGTACACCACATGGCAGGTCGCATAGGTGACAACCTGGTCGATGCCGATAACTTCCTGGCTGTTTGTCCCTGCTGCCACAGCTGGATCGAAACACACCCGCGTGAGGCCCGTGCGCTTGGCTTATCGATCAGCCGCCTGCAGGTGACTCCCATGGATAGAAGAGTCTACGCTCAGGAGGAACACATAGCATGACCAAGAATCAGAGGCAAAGGCTTATATATCTTTTACAGGGTTGCTATTTCAGGGAAACCCGAAATGATGATGGCGTGCTGGTGTATAAGATTTATGAGGGCAACGGGATACCAGTGACCTATTTTCCTGTGACAGACTTCCATGCTATCCCTCCGCTTCCTTCACTCTTTGGAACACCGCCTGCCCCTGTCGAGCCCGACCCTGATTCCCGCTTCTTTAAAAAGGACCGCAAAGGCAGGGTAACATTAAACTTCTCAATAGTTCGCCAACAACACGGCAATACCTGGATTAAAAGACGCTATAAAAAAATCAAGAATGAAAAAAATGATCATCAGCCAGGAACACCTGAAAGCAGCACTGAAGAAGCTGTCGCAGGCGGTACCGGCAAAGCCTGTCGTCCCTGCTACTTCCAGTTTGCTCTGTCGGGTAAACGCTAATGAGGTCGAGCTGATCACAACCGACTGCGAGCTTACGATTCTTTATAAGTGTCCTTGTGAATCAGCTGAGGCCTTTGAACTGCTTCTGCCGTTTGATTTCATAAAGAAGGTAGTGTCGCTTACCGGGGCCATGCCGATCAGTATAGAGGCTCCGGACGATTCCAGGGCAACGATCACTGCCGGTGACGATGTGTATGTGCTTAAAAGCCTGGAACCTGTCGCACAGTTTCCGAAGATCCCGTCCATCCCAAAAAAGAACAGTATCAAGCTCGGACAGGAAACCATGAAGCGGGTCATCAGCTCGATGGAGGCTTGCGGCAAAGATGATACTCGCCCTTCCATGACTTATTCCTGTCTTGATATCGAGGACGGGAAGATTACGATCGTGGGCACGGATGCAAACATCCTTTATCGGTACGTGGTCGATTGCGATGCCGATATCCCGAAAGACCAGGTATTGGTTTCTCAAAAGCTGGCAACTGCCTTGCATGGTACCGGCGACATTGAGCTTTACTGGCAAAAGAAACACGCCGCATTTAAAGCGGATGGCCTTACGGTGATCATCACCAGGCAGGAACACAAATACCCCGACTACCGGGTAGTCATTCCTAATCACGGACCTAACCTGCGTATTAACCGCAATGAGTTGATCACCTCCCTTGAAAAGGCAGTCCTGGCAAACGCCGGTTGCTGCTCAATGGGCCTGCAGGGAAAAAGTGTGAAGGTTAAAGCGGCCGACCTGGATTATGAGCGGGAAGTTGATAGTGTGGTTGCCGCGGAGTACACCGGTTGCACTGAAGGCATCTCATTAAACCCTAAGAAGCTTATAACACTCCTTACCCAGGTGGAGTATGATAATGTATCCCTCCACATCGATACGCCAAAGAGGGCGGTCCTGATCACTTCTGAAGAGGATGCTAATTACCTGGGAATGATCATGCCACTAAATGACACAAACTAATACTATGAGTTTCTTCCACCAGATACACGAACTCGGCGATAATGCCGATCTGACTATTTACTTTTTCCGCAAGGATGACAAGCTTACCATTGAGGTAAGGCCTGGCGCCCGTACCAGTCTGAACCCCAAAACGATGACCGGTACCCCTGAGGACCTTGCTTCCGGATTTCTCCAGGCCCTGCTGACCAAACCGGAGCCAAAGGCCGGCCTTAATGTGCAGGATCTTCCTGACGAAGGCAAGCCAACGAAGGAAGCGCCTGAAGCAAAAGAGAAACCAGCTCCAGCAAAAAAGGGCAATGCAGCAAAAAAGGGCAAGCCTGTTAAGTCGAAGCCAGAGTCAAAGACGAAGGCTTCTAAGGCATCAAAACCCGTTGCGCCTAAGGAGGCCTCTATTTTCGACCAGGCTCCTGCGGATAATGCGCCTTCCGTTGCCGAGGTTGAGGTTGAGACCGTAGAAGAAGTAGAAGGCTCAGTACCTGAGGATACCGAAGATTCACCCATTTAAATAACAATACCATGGCTTTAGTAGTAACGAACCTCAAACGAGCTTTTAAAATTAAGCGGGATGGCGTAAATGTCGAGCTCCCTGATCCGAACCCTGACATGACAATAGAGGAGGTGATGCAGTTCCATTCCGGTAGCTATCCGGAACTGACTACTTCTACGATCGAAGGGCCGGTACCAGATGGCGATCGCGCTATTTACACGTTCAAAACCACAGTTGGAACAAAAGGATGAAAAAGGATTTTAAAAAGTCATGCCGCAAAAGGATAACTCCAAAAGATCTACATCAAAGACTCGGAAGGTTACTCGAGGTCGAAAACCGCGACCGAAGGTTATTTGCAAACCAGGAGGGCAAGGAAAGGCGATTAGCGCAGTCATCGCAGATTCCATTCATTCACTGAAGCTCAAGCCTAAGTCTGGAACTTATGTTTTCTGTAATCAGTCGAATAGGCCGGTTGACGTCAACCTGGTCAGCGAAATGTGCGAGGAGATTTGGGCCATATATGTCAACATGATGGCAAAAATCAGGAATGAAAAGTTAACACTGAACCCCACTGCCGAAGGTCTTTTGCCGTCGACAGTACTCACCATGGCTTTAAGGGGCTTGAGAAGCCTGATCCCCAGGGACTTTGATTTCAACATTGAGCATACCAACGGGGTCTTTTACATTATCGCCTATAAGGTCTGTAATTGGCCAAGGATGTGGCATTGTTTAGAGGTGGGTCCAGCGCTTTTAAAGCTTGCTAAGAAGAATAAACCCCTTCACGATTTGTACCTATCGTTTTTGCGGACTTTTTCGGAAAAGGCTGGCGTCGGATTATGGGATTTTGGGGAGCTTGGTTATGCTGCTGAATCCTTGGATGACTGGTTGGCAGAAGATGATGAAGCAGGCAAGGCTGAAGCGATCGCGTGTCTTAAAGAATACAGAATGGGTTATATCCATCAGTATTTGAAGAGGATAAGACGTTCTAAGGTTATGAAGCCTGAAGACCTTTCCCGGAGAGCACGAAGGTTTAAGGCTGGTAATCCTATAGCAAACCTGATATATCAAGGGGCTGAAATCCTTAAGGGGGGATACAGTATTCATCAGTTTATCTACTCACACGAAGGGGATAGCGAAGATCTTTTCTTGGAGCTTGACCTTCAATTGAACATTGCATGGGACTTAAACGATAGTATAACTGGCCATTGCGAAACTCTTTTAGACAGCATGGCCCAGGAGGGAGTTCAGGAGCCGGTAGCCGCTTTAAACATTTATAGCGATACGCAATTGTTCGATTTTGACGGCTTACGAAAGAAGAGTGAATGGCCAGATGATCTTTCTAATTTTTTTACCCGCGCATGGGAACTCACTGAAAGCTTTAAAAAATGAACCAACTGACTGAAACGTTGATGAAAACTTACCAGCCGTCAATGGCGATAGTGGTATACACCAGTTCAGTGGATGGCCATAACGATGCCTACCTGGAAAGCCATACCATTAACTCCAAGGGGCAGCTTTTAGAAGGCAAACCTTTATGCCAGGAGACAATTCAAGGCATTGTCGATATATTCTTCGATGAAACGCAAAACAGAACCCTGATCTCCGGCATAATCCCGGAAAACTTGATACAGTTTGATGTGCTGCCTGGCGGATATTACGATATGACCTGGTTCAGGCCCGCAGAGAAGCGTCATTTGTATTTCTTCAAGGAGTTGCATATTCCCTCAGGGGAAGCAATGGTCCCGGCTATGCTCTACCGGGTAAAACGCAAATATCTCTATGTATATGCATTATTAACTGACGAGAGGCCAACAATCAACACCTCACTCTATAACGCTCCCTTCCACAACGTGGATAGCGAAGGTAGTGTCTGCCTTGGTTCCGCGAAAGTAAAGAAGCCCTCGGCTCGTACTTACCAGGCAGAAATGGATTATTGGGAAACAATGTTCTGGAAGAGTGAATTTACTCATTTGGCCCACGCGGTAAACCCTACACGAACTAACCTCAACCTGATCTGGAAAGGGCTCATTGGCACAGACAAAGCATTCGATAATTCCGAGTTGCTGCCGTACAGGTCAGGAAAGAGGGAAAATAAACTGGTAAACGTTATATGAAAGTACATTATACAGCGCCCTATCTGCTTAATCCGCAGCATAAGATCACGGTAAACCTGGTCGGCCTTGGCGGTACCGGTTCGCAGGTGTTGACATGCCTGGCTCGAATGAATGAAACATTGGTAGCTCTTGGTCATCCGGGGTTGCATGTATATGGGTGGGACCCGGATCAGGTCAGTATGGCAAACATAGGCCGGCAGTTGTTTTCTCCTGCAGATATAGGATTGAATAAGGCTACTGTACTTATAACCCGGGTAAACAGGTTTTTTGGCTATAACTGGGAGTCCAGGCCCGAGTTGTATAATAACGCTGCCGGCAATATTCTCATTACCTGTATCGATACTGCTGCAGGTCGTGTTTCAATCGCTAATGAGCTTAATGGAAGATCCAACAGCGAGCCTACGTATCGACTGTATTACTGGTTGGATTTCGGAAACAGTCAAACAACAGGACAGGCCGTTCTCGGTAGCGTGCTACAGAACAAACAGCCAAAAAGCGATTATCAGACGGTTGCTTCGCTTCCTAATGTAGTTAAGTTATTCCCGCAGCTTAAGAAGATAAAAAAGGAAGAAGAGGGCCCCAGCTGCTCCGTGGCGCAGTCCATCAATCGGCAGGACCTTTTTATCAACAGCACATTAGCCCAGCTGGGCACTAATATCCTTTGGAAGCTATTTCGCGAGGGTATGATCAAAGTGCATGGCTGTTATTTGAACCTGTCAACAATGATTACTAATCCAATAAAAATAAAGTAATGAAACTGAAGGAATTCAATCCGGAGAACTGTATTCCGGAGAAAGCTGGTAAAGGTCCCCTGGTTAGCATGAACACCAAAACGGGATTGTTCGCTATTAACAAAGCAGCTTGCGAGCTAATCGGTTTAGGGGGGGGGATTTTGTCATTTTCCACCAGGACGAGGAAGATCCCGAGAACTGGTTTATTGAGAAAGCTGCCAAGGGCAAAGGCTGGGAGGTCAGGATTAAGGAGGAGGTTCAGTCCGGAGTATTATTCAACAATTCCAAACTAGCCCGCGAAATCGCCGCCAGTGTAGCCTACACTAAACCCAGTGGCCGGATGCTGGTAGCCGGCAAGCCAACCAAGTTTGAAAAGCGAATCCTTTGGGGCTTGCTGACAAACAACCTAAGAAATTGATTTAAAAGCCAACGATCATGACTGAACTCACTCTTGCTGATATGCGACTTTTGGAAAGCCTGGTTTGTCAAAGGACCGACGATGACCTTGCGAAGTTGATCAATAAACCGCTTCACCTGGTGCAGGACTTTTGCGCCCGACTGGACAGGAAGCGCCGGCGGACTATGAATAAGACCCCAAAGCCGCCTAAGAACAAATTACCGAAGGATCAGATCCGCCAGCTGATGCAAGAAACCTTCACTCAAAGGAAGGCGCGCGCCCTGGAAAGGAAAGAGCAGAGGGCAATCCTGCAGAAGGAAAAGGAGCGTAAGAAAGCATTGAGGGCTGCAGAGAAGCGCCACAGCGATCGTAAAGTGGTAATTGAGCGTAAGAAGTTCACGATCAAGACGCCTGACCTTACGGGTAAGGTAGCCTACCGGCTCGATCACAAAACGATCGTGTATGCAGAGCCGGGCGCCGATATCAATCTTCTTAAGAAGCGCGCTAATATCAAATTCTAACCATGGCTGGGCAGCAGAAAAAGCAGGAGGTGGCTATTACCAAAGAGCAGTTGATACTCGCCATCTATGAGCAGCTGACGGCCTTTAACGGCGATCCTACGCTTACGCAGGGGAAAGCTACCCAGCTGGGCGCCTGGTGCTGGGAGCAGATGTTGTTCAACCAGAAGCTAAGCAGGAAGCACATGGAGCGCCTGATTTTCCTGGTGGATCAAATGCGTTCCTTCCAAAGGCAGTACTGGGCCGGTCATCGTTCGAAGCTTCCGAAGTGTAAGGTTACCGAGGCGCAGGTAGATGATGCCATCAAGATCCTGCTCACCCAGCTGGGCTATTCAATAGAGGAGCTTAAATCCAGGCATGAACAAACCAAACTATTTTAATGGGCAGGAAAGCAGAGCCAGGCATAGCGTACTACAGGATGAACTGCGGGCACATACGGAACAAGAAGGTGCGGCTGCTGGTGAATGAATACAAGGGAGCCGGTTACTGGATATGGTGCTGTATCCTGGATCAGGCCTACGAGGGTAAGGGGTATTACTTCGATTATACAAAAGACGAACTGGAGGTATTTGCAGCGGATATATGTAAGGAGAGTTTGGAGCTGGTAGAAAAGGTAATTGAATGCTGTTTGCGCCGCGGTCTATTCGATAAGCGGTTATATGAGCAGTACAATATCCTTACCAGCAAACGCATGCAGGAAATATACGTGGATGCAACGGCTGAACGTCGAAGAAAAGGAACAGAGGTTGAGTTGATCGAAGAGTATGTTTTGATCAATATCCCGGAAGATTCCCGGAACATAACGATTGTTCCGTGGAAGAATCAAATTGATCCGCGGAACAATGCGATTGATCCCGTGAACAATCCGCAAAGTATAGTAGAGTATAGTAGAGTAAAGGAAAGTAGAGTAGAGTATCCTACCGGAGGTGCACCGGCTGTGCCGGCGCCGCCGAAGAATGTTGGGAGAAAGGGCAAAGCCGAAGAACCAGAGCCGTATTGGGACCTGTTGGTCAAAGTTTGGTTTGATTTCGGGGTGGAAAAATTCGGAGTGGAGCCGAGTTTCAAGGGCAAGGATCCGCGGACGTTCAAGGATATCATTGGGCGGCTGAAGAAGCGGGCAGCAGACGCGAATGCCGAGTGGAACGAAAACACTGGCCCGCAGCGACTAAGGTACTTCCTGGATAGCGCATACGCGGAGGAGTGGATCAAAACAAATTTCCTGCTGTCCAACCTGGAGAAGCAGTTCGACAAGTTCATCCAGAAGCAGACGGAACGCGCGAAGCAATCGGCCAAGGAACAAAAGACGGATATCCAATACCTCTACGAGCGCTACCTGGAGAGCGGGATAAAGATCGATCTGGTCACCGCTGATCACTACGACCAGCTGGTGGCCAGGGGTGTGTTAGACCCGAACTTTTATCCGGACATGATCCCGAAGCGAATACGAATACTGACAGGCACGAACAAAGCCAACGAGCTGCGCCTGCTGCAGGCCTACCAGGAGGGGAAGCAAACCGATGAAACCCGGGCGGACGTAGCGGTATTAAAGCAGCTGGGGGTTGTAGCAGCCTTCTCGATCATGAGTGCACAGAATGTAAAAATCATACCCTCAAAATAAGCTATGAAAAAAGCGAACCAACAAAAATTTGGCAAAAACCTACGCTACCTGCGATCCTTAAAAGATTGGACACGCAAGGATTTAGGGGATCGACTTGGCATATCAGAGGACCGTGTAAAGAACTGGGAAGTAGAAGCCGGGTCTTTTCCCCGTGCTACAATCCTCATTCAGCTGGTAGATCTGCTTGACTATACTGACATATACAGCCTTTTAACTGAAGACATACGCCCGAAACCTTCAAAAACTAACCATGCGAACGTTTACGACCCTTATTAGAAAAACTGATTACGAAGTTATCGTCGGCATTGACACCGGCACACACACGGGTATAGCCATTTGGGTAAGGAAAGCAAAGAGGCTTTCTGCTATTGAAACGATGGAGATACACCGGGCGCTTGACCTGGTTAAGGCCTTGAAAGTAATATACGGACAAGGTCTGTTGATAAGATTCGAAGATGCTCGCCTGCGTACTTGGTTCGGAACAAAGGATGCGGCACAGCTGCAGGGAGCCGGCAGCATAAAGCGGGATGCAGCGATTTGGGAGGACTTTTTAAAGGAGGAAAAGATCGATTATGAAGCCGTAGCTCCTAAGAACAATAAAACAAAGCTCACGGCCTCCTACTTCCAGCAATTAACCGGCTGTACGGAAAGCACTGATGAGCACGGCCGGGATGCTGCTATGTTGGTATTCAACTTTTGATATGGAAACACTGAACCTACAGGATAATACGAAACGACTGCTACTCCTGGCATTAAACAAGTGCGGCACGATAAAAGAAGCTGCTCCAGTACTGGGGGTGAGTGACAGAACAGTGAGCCGGTGGCTGAAGATATGGAACATTCGAAAGATCGACGATCAGTATGTGGTCGTTGAAAAACTAAAACTCGTTAAATGAAACTACAAGATCAGGTATGCACCCTGGAGCAGGGAAAGCGCCTCAAAGCACTCGGTGTAAAACAGGTTGCCGAGTGGCACTGGCGATATGACCCAGCTAAAGCTACTGATTCCTTTATGCTTGCCCATAAGGGGACCATTCCCGAAAAGGATTCAAAATATGAAAACCCCGCCGCCTTCTCTGTTGCGGAACTGGGAGTTATGTTGCCCACCGACATTACCGCCAAATCTGGTTTTCACTGGTCATTTTACCATCGACACAATTGGAAAGGGGAAAGTGTTGGTTACCAAACCCTCGGCCAGCCAACAATCGATCAGGACTGGTACAAAACGGAAGCAGAGGCTCGCGCTGCCATGGTTATTTACCTTCTCGAAATCAATGTAATAACGGCCGAAGAGGTCAATAAACGATTGGAAGCATAGCTATGATCCCTGTCGTTGCCATAACAGCTATTGGTCACAAAATGCTTGTATGCCACTACTTTGACAGTGAAGAGGAATTGTTAAAGACCAAGCCCTTTGTTGTGCATTGGTCAAGGGAAACCTTCGACTCCAGGCGTATAAGATATCATTCGAAGGCAGCGAAGCGATATTGGGAAGCCCGCTCGGTGACCGACAAGATCGTAAGCTTAGCGATCCATTATAAGAACGGCAAGGAGGTCAACAGATATTATCAATAAAAAATAATTCAAAGTGAGAAAGCAAATACAAATACTGATGAGCACCCCCATGGTGCAGGCTGAAAAGGATGGCCGCAAGACAATGACCAGGCGTACGACCGGTCTGGAGGAGATCAACGAGGCTCCTGATAAATGGGAATTCTCTCACTTTGTAGAAAATCCAAAGGGAGGCCTGAACGCAGTTTTTAAGGTAAGTGCCGGGCATGAGTTTGAACTCGGCGCGCATTTTTCGATCCGGTGCCCATACGGCAAGCCAGGTGATATCCTTTGGGTGCGCGAAACAGCCGCGAGGGTGGTGCCTGCCTACATCCTGATAGGCAAACGGTATATCTATAAAGCGGACGGATACGATAACAGGTTTGGACCAGTCAAATGGAAGCCATCGATCCACATGCCCAAGGAAGCGGCCCGCATCTGGCTGGAGGTAACCGATATCAGGGTAGAGCGCCTGCATAACATCACCGATGCAGATGCGATCGCAGAGGGGGTAGAAAAGCGCCCAGATTCAGATTCTTCAACCAAATATAATTATAAGCATTACCGATATGGAGGTTACGATGTCGGTGCCAGGGTTTCTTTCCGAACTCTTTGGGAGGTAATTAACGGAGAGGAAAGCTGGGCTGAGAATCCCTGGGTATGGGTGGTATCCTTCAAAATTCTGTCCACTACCGGCAATCCAGCAGGCCTGGAAAGGGAGGTGGGAGGATGAAGCAAGACAACCCGGCCACAATCACCTGGACCGTTACTCCTGATATGGCTGACACCTTAACCGAAGCACTGAATCTATCGGTGGAACGTATGCAGGGAACTACAGTAAACCTACCTGACGGACGCCTGGAGATTACGATAACAGTGGAGGATGAACAGAAGATAGAGATGTGCAGGGAGTTCGTCCTGAAGTTGATTTCAAAATCCCATCTTAAGAATCTTAATTAATTAAAGGAGGTATAACCATGACACACTGCCTACATATGCGCATCGATGTCCTGTTATCCAGGAACGATGAGGAGATAACGGAACTACTGGATATGCCGGCCAGCGAAGCTAGAAAGGACCTGGAGGAAAAGAAAGCAGCCGGCGAGGTGTATATCGCGTCAGCCGGCTGCAAAGGCTTCGACCCGGTTACTGGCTGTCCAGGACATAAATCATAAAAGCGAGGAACAAATGAATTTAAAGAACTATACAACAGAGGTACCTGCCTCCCGGTCAATCGAAGCGATCGAAAAGCTGCTTGTATATTTTGGCAGCACGAACATAATGAAGGTGTACGGACCTGCCGGCAAAGTATCAGCTATTTCCTTTATCGTGGAAATGGACGGCATGAAACTACCATTCCGGCTTCCTGCGAAGGTTAAGGAGGCTTATGTATGGTTAAAGAAGCAAAGGCCTAAGTCCACCGATAAAGTACTTCTGGAGCAGGCAGAACGAATTGTATGGAAACAGTTGCATGAGTGGGTGCATATTCAGCTGAGCATGATAGAGCTCAATCAGGCGGAGAAGTTGGAGGTGTTCTTCCCTTACCTGCATGACATACAAAAGGGTACCACGTACTACCAGCAGATCAAGGAAGGGAAATTTAAAGCATTGTTAACTTAAAATCACAAAGCATGAAAATATACACCCATGAAGAATGGGCAGCGGAAGCCCGCCGGCTATTCGGAAATAACGCCAAGCACTGGAAGTTTAAGTGTTGCAATTGCGGCCACGAGCAGACCATTGCCGACTTTATTGCAGCAAAGATCGAACAGCCAAATGAGAAGGTTTACTTTTCCTGCATAGGTAGGTGGACTGGAGGAAAGGGCACAATGAGTAATGCCAAACAGCCCTGCAATTATACCCTGGGCGGGCTCCTAACCTTAAATGAAGTTCAGGTAAGGGATGAAGAGGGCAACCTTCGTAATGTATTCGACTTCGGCACTCCTGACGTTGACCTGGTAGTTATTGAGCCCCTGCAGGAAGGTAAGAAGGAGGTAGGTCATGAGTAAGATAAGGATACCGGAACTGGATATTGAGGTAGATGATATTTCCCACTTCAACGATGAAGCAGGAGAAATACTGGGTTCCTTCTGCGAGGATTTGGAAGCCAAGGGTATGACTATACCGATTGACGAGGAGACCATGATCACCAGGGAAGAAGGGATTCTCTATTGGTGGACTTCCGAGGCCACCAGGTTAATAAGGGAAGAAAGAAAGCGCCTTGAATCAATAGGGGTTAAGTATTTCGGGCTAACCTTGGAGCTTGATATATCTACGCACATGTTCAAAGAATTATAAGGCAGCCGTTTACCAAGACTACGCGTAATACCCACAGCAAGATCCGCTACAGGCTCAAAGTGAAAGGTGTCGACCTATAACACTTTACGTAAGTACCGCAGGCAGCATTCCTCCGCAAGGAATGGAAAGGGCCGGGCAAAAAGACGGGAAACGTTCGCGGTGATGCGCCCAGAGCTGGCATGTGGTTGTCATTGGGAGGCTGCTATCAATAAACCTATAAACAAACAATAATATGCCAAAGACCTCAATGCGTGAATCTGTACTCCATGACTGGGTATGTGATCTCCCCTTTCAGATGCAAGCTCTTTTAACTACTGCCATGCGTGGGCCCGACGAAAACAACAAGTACAATGCAGCAAAAGCCATCGTACGCTTCTTAAGGGGTGTGGTATTAAAGCCGGCTGGCGATTGGGACCATACTAACAACAATGATTTCATGTGGGGTGATTATGCCCAATTCGCATTTCATGCCAGGGAATTCTGGCAAGACCATGATAAATATCCACACCACTTCATAATGCACTTAGTGCATAGCGCCCAGGTTGTAGGATTTAAGCACCCAGACCGCGAAATATCAAGTACATGGTTGAACTTTTATCTAGAAGCAGCTGCCTCATTCCATATGAATGGCGAAACAGAGGATCAGCTTGACAAGCGTCTTAATGACTTCGGTACCGGTTTTCATAATCAATGAAGTTCTCTTATGAGTTGCTTTTAATGATAATACAATTAATAATGAAAAAACAAGTACTAAGCCGACTCACCCTAGCTAACGCGCAAATCAAGAGCGCAGAGCTTTTCCGTGAGGTTTGTAGGGCAATAGACACTATTGAAAAATTGACCTTTATTAGGTCGGGAGAGATTGAATTCCGGGATAACTTTATTTGCCCGGATATCGACCTTTTACCGTTCTACCATTCAGATGATCCAACCGAGCGCATGGTGGCTCGTATCTGCATTGCCCTGCATGTAAAACGGTACGGACAGCATTCGAGCCCAGGATATAGGGAAATAATGGAAAAGGAGGCTTCGGAATATAAAGGGAAGACAAAGTAAGCGGATCTATAAATCAAAGCCAATGCCTACCGAAGAAATACTCCTCCAGCACGTACCGCTCTTTGGGCACTTCAGCCTACCACGCGGCAAGGCCGTTTACCAGGCCATTACGCACCCTTCAAGCTATGTAGTAGCAATAGCTACCCGTGAGTGCCGGAATGTAAAGGAGGGCGGCTGCAAGCCTTTTAAATGCAATCTGGCTGTAGTGTTGGCGGATGAACCGAAAAACAAATAAATTGCACAGATATGATCAAACCAAGTGAACTACGGATCGGCAATCTCATTGACTCCTTTGCAACTGGGGCACCGGTGACCATAAAGATACAGGCGGACCACTTCCGTCAGTTAAATGCTACAACTGATTACGTGAAGCCAATACCCCTGACGGAAGAGTGGCTCCAAAGGTGCGGGTTTGAATTTAGGGCAGACGATAAGGTATGGAACATACAGGTAGGCAATACCAATTACCTTGAATTCGATGATGAAGGACTTTGCGGTGTGACACCCGAAAGCTGGAGAGATCAATGCCCTATATACATTTGGGCAGAAATTAAGTATGTCCATCAAATACAAAACCTTTACTTTGCCTTAACCGGGAATGAACTTCAGATAACTGAATAACGAATGGACCCATGCGCCTGGAGTGATCCGGGCCTTTTAATATGCTGTAGTTTCGGAATTAATTGAAAGTATTGAAAATTACTGTAGCTTTGAACTGCTTTGAAACCTAAATCGTTTCCAGCGTGAATACTTCCTTAACAGACCCACAGCAAATACTTTTTTGCGATGAGTATCTCATCGACTTCAATGGCACCCGCGCTGCCACTGCTGCTGGCTACTCCAAAAAAACTGCAGCACAGCAAGCTTCCCGCTTGTTAAAAACTGTTAAGGTTAGAGAATACCTTAAGAATAAGCAGTCGAAAGTCTTAAACAAGCTTGAGGCGACGTACGAGCGTACAATGCAGGAGATCGGCCGCATCGCCTTTTTCGATCCCCTTGGCTTATACGACGAGAATGGCGCATTATTGCCGATCCACTCAATGGACGCCGACACCAGGGCGGCTTTATCAACTATAGAAGTAACTGAAGAGTTTGAGGGGCATGGCGACGATCGAAAATTCATTGGCTACACGAAGAAGACAAAGCAATGGTCAAAGCCCTGGGCTTTGGGAATATTGGCCGAGCACCATGGTATTAAGAAGCCGGCGCCATCACCTGTTAATAATTTCAATCTCAATAATCTCACAACAGCGCAGTTAAAGGAATTAAAGGCTATAAAGCAAAAGGCGGGATAATGGATGGTCTGGACCTGCTTAACATACCATTAATTGAGATTGAAAAGGAGCTCTTTAAAAGAGGGGATTTTGATTTTATAACCATTACTGAGCGAGGTAAGAATTTTAAGCAGGAGGAGGCCCTGATTGAACTTACCAGAGGCGTTTCCCGGGATTTTCTATATGGCGGTGCTGCAGGCGGCGCCAAGAGTTGGACAGGTGCTGTATGGTTGACTTTCATGTGTGAGTGTTACGAGGGTACCAGGTGGTTTGTAGGACGTGATACCTTGGCCGATTTAAGGAAGTCGACTTACCCAACTTTTCTAAAGGTTTTCGCTGCATATGGTATTGAGGGGGTTACTTACAATCAAAAAGATCAATGCCTTCTGTTTGGCAACGGCAGCCGTATTGATTTTGTGGACCTGGGGTATTATCCTGCCGATGATCCGGAATATGATCGCTTCGGCTCTTATGAGTTTACAGGCGGATGGATCGAAGAAGGTGGCGAAGTACATGTTAAAGGATACGAGGGGATAAAGGCCCGTTGTGGCCGCCACCTCAATGATAAATATGGTTTAAGGCCCGTTGTCTTTATAAGCTGTAACCCTAAAAAGAACTGGATGTACATGGAGTTTTACACTCCATGGAAACTGAAGAACCTACCACCCGATAAGCGTTTCATCCAAGCCTTTGCCCAGGATAACCCGGCAAACGAGAGTTTTTACCTCGACCAGCTGCGCTCCTTAAAGGACAAGGCAAAAAGGGAGCGGCTTCTATTAGGCAACTGGGATTACGACGATGACCCTGCAGCACTTTGCGAATTTGACGCTATTGCTGACTTGTTCACAAACGAGCACGTAAAAGCAGAAGGCGAAAAGAAAGGAAGCGCAGATTTGGCGATGCAGGGAAGGGACCGCTTTATCGCTGGCAATTGGCATGGGATGGTAGTAAAAGTTGCTATCGATAAGGAAAAGTGTACAGGAAAAGAGATTGAGCTGGATCTAAAAATCATGATGATTGCCAACCAGATACCGCGCAGTCGGATGATTGTGGATAGTGATGGCCTGGGCAATTATCTGGAGAGTTATCTGACCGGCATTAAAGAGTTTCATGCGCAATCCAAGGCGGTCAACAAAAAAGAGTATGCGAACCTTAAAAGCGAGTGCGGATACAAGCTGGCTGAGATAGTCAACAAACGGGAAATGCGGATTATTTGTTCACCGACACAGCAGCAGAGGATCATCGAAGAATTGGGCGCATTGAAGGCTAAGGATGTTGATGCAGATGAACAGCGAAAGAGAATTGTCAGCAAGGATGAAATGAAGGAGTTGCTAGGAAGATCTCCGGATTATTTGGACATGTTGCTTATGGGCATGTACTTCCTGATCAAGAAAGAGGCACGGTCAGTTGCAGGATAATAAAACTTTGCGGTATAGTTAACCGCCAGTTGCTATGGTTTACAATCAAGACGAGATCAAAGCGATCATTCTGACGAACCCCAATCGGGCGTTGTTGGAGACAGCAAGGACAGAAAGCAAAAAGCTACGGTTGCACATCGAGGGGGATGGCCTTCAGGAAAGCCTGGAGACTATGCCCTTCTTCGAAAAGAAGGAGATCGCAGACCTCCGGAAAAAGTATGCTCGTAGTAATGTCGACCTTTTTACCCGCTTGTTCAGACAGCGGGACAAGGTCTTTACTGCCAAAGGTGGGAGTAAGAAGTACATGCTGCCCGAAGCTCAGGAGAAAGCCTTCAGGGCCTACCTCTCAATTGTGAAAGATGGTATGTCGCTGGAGGAGTGGTTAGAGCTTGTTGCATTAAAGGCCTGGGACGTTGACCCTATGAGCCTGACGTATATTGAGATCAATCCGGATGGCGAAGCTTACCCTACTTATAAAAGCACTTCAGTCATTTACGATTATGACTTAAAAGGCCGGTATCCAAAATATGTAGTATTCTCCCTAAGCCAGGGAGAGATAGCGATGTTGGTCCAGGCCAAAGTAATCACTACACCAACAGGAGGAGTCCGGGTTTTCCGGTTCGTGGATGATATCGCCGATCGCATCGTAATTCAGGAAGGCGAGGTGGTAACCTTTCCGCCTGCAGGACAATTCCCTAATTTCTTCATGCGTGTTCCAGGGGTAGTCAATTCGAACCTTCCGGTCTTTAATAGCAATATGTACAAGAGTACTGCACAACCGGTGATCGAGCTTGCTCAAGAGTTCTTAAACGATGGAAGCGCCAAGGGGATCAGTAAGAAGTACCATATGTTCTTAAAGGCCTGGGAAATGCTTACCGAATGCGGTACGTGCGACCATACCGGTTTCCTGGATGGTGTTAAATGTCCGGACTGTAAGGGCACGAAGATCAAACCTTACACCAAACCCAGTGACGTTATTAAAGTGGCGCCTCCTTCTGATGAAAATGCGAAGCTGCCCATTCCCCCTGGCGGTTACTTCACTCCTCCAAAGGAAGGCTGGGAAATGATGAACAATGAACTTCAGTTGCTTGAAAGCACTATGCGGGACACCTATTGGGGCACTGGTGATATGAAGCGGGCCCAAGGGCCAACAGATGGCGGTGAGGCGCCTGGCACAGCAACGGAAATCCTCGATGATTACAGGCCGATCGCTGACCGGTTAAAAAAATTCACTGAATGGGCACAAGATCTTCACCGATTCTGTGCTGACCTGATAGGTAACGTGTATTACAAAACCTCCTATAAAGGATCTTCTATTGTTTATGGTGACCGCTACCTTCTGGAAAACCCCGACCAGATCTGGAAGAAATACAACGATGCCAGGACCAAGGGGGCACCGGATACTGCATTGGACAGCTTCCTGATAGAGTATTATGAAAGTAAGTACTCTGGTAACCCGATCCAACTGCAGCGACACATGATCCTTATGAAGGTTGAACCTTTCATACATGTAGGCGTCGATGCAGTATTAAAATGGCCGGTATCCGATGAGATAAAGCTGGCCAAGGTGTATTTCGGGGAATGGAACTCACAGCTCACCGATATGGAGATCATTGCGTCTAACCCACAAACACTACGAAAGTCTCTACTGGACTATGTCAGTCTCGTTCAGCCAAAGATCGAAGAGCCAGAACCAAAAGACCCGGTACCAGCTTAATCTTTAATTCAAATACAATAATTATGCATCACTTAAGACTTAAGAAGGCCCTTGGCCTTGTAAAGGATCTCACCGATCCCGTTGAGATTACTACTGTACTTCTGCAGAATGAATTCACAGACGCAGAGGTTACGGAGGTTATAGTTTCCCTGGAAACTAACCCAGTTAAAAACGATGGACAGGAGCCTGGTGATAACAAAAATGAGCCAGGTGAAGAGAAAGGCGGGCCCGCCGTTCAAAACGCAAAGGCTACCCGTTATCAACTTTACGACCTGTGGCAGGTAGAGATTGGTAGACGTGAAGTGACCGATCCAATGAACCGCCAGAAAATGTTTGTTATTGACTCATATACGGCAATCAAACAACTAAGGACAAAAGTAAAGCTGGAAGAGAATGTGGTTGCCGACCTTAATGCTCAATCTCACAACAGCAGTCGCCGGTATTACAAGACTGGTACAATTACTAATGGTAATACCGAAAAAGTCAATCTCACCACAGCAGCGCATTAAAACACAATAACATGGCAATTAAAAAGGAATCATTACAAAAGTTATTGGTAAGGCTCAAACTCGCTGAGGATGAGGCCAAAGCCAAAGAACTCATCGACTCCCAGGAGGAGAAAGAGTTGACAATCCCGGACACAATAAAAGTGTACTCAGCTGATGAGTGGACCACCGTGGAGACCAACATTAAAAACGAAGGGATTAAGGTTGGTAAGGAGATCAACATCAAGGAACTAAAGGAAAAGGTCGGCATTGATATAGCGGGCAAAGATCCAGATAAATTCATTGAGGCATTTAAAGCCCATGTACTTAAAGATGGCGGGGTCAGTGTTGATGATAAGGTCAAGGATCGCGATAAAACGATCACAGAGCTTAAAGCAGCCCTTAAAACAGCCCAGGAAGAGAAATCTACTGCCATTACTCAGGCGGCCAGCATTCGCAAGGATAATGACCTTCTCCGCCTCCTGCCAAAGGACCGGGACGATCGTTTCAGTGATGATCATTGGTTAACAGTGGTGAAGGCTGAGCTTCAGTTCGGAGAAGAAGATTCAAAGCCTATTGTAAAGAACCGGAACGGTGAAGTGATCAAGGACGGACAGTTTAACCCGGTAAGTTATGAAGCTGCCATCACCGACCTGTTTACTTCAAAGAAGTGGCAGAAGGCTCAGGAGACAAAGCCAGGAGGACCAGGCTTTGAAGACAGCAAAAAGGTGCCTGGCGCCATTAACAACATGAAGGAGTTTAAAGCATATGCCGACTCCCAGGGATGGAATATTAAAGGCCAGGAAGCAACGAGCAAGTTGGCAGAAATTACTAAGTCGAATAAGGACTTCAATTTCAACGAGGCCTGATTATTTATAATTCGATACCAAAAAGCCGCACTGTTTTTAGCGCGGCTTTTTTATTATAGTATTTTCAGAAATATTTGGAAGTTAAGAAAATTACCTATCTTAGCAGTTCAATTACTCCGGGCAGGTTGCCCAAAGCAGACAGGGTAGGTTACCCAAAGCATTCCCGGCGGTGCCGGACAAACTTCTCTCTTCACTCTTTTTAAATGAACTACATAGATTCGTTGTTCTTGGCTTATCAGTCAAGGATCAACAAGCGGTTTAATGAAGCCGAACTCCGCGAGCAGCAAAATCCTATTCTGCGTGTAGGTCTGGGTAACCAGGATTTCGTAATGGCGAACGCCCAGGCAATTCGCGAAAGCACGCGCAGGGATATCAAGGGCTACCAGTTTAAGCGCATGGCCGCTACAAACGGTACCACCAGGACACACAACCATACCGGTAATCAAGGCGATTCAATGGAAGTAACCCTTAACTGGGCCACTTTCAGCGAGCCATTCTCTGTATTACTCACCATTGGTGATGACAATGTGGTCAAACGTCCTGAAATCATTGATAACCAGATCATGCAGATACAGCGTATCCTGCGTGAAAGAATCGGGCTTTACCTGGTACAGCAGCTCCATGCGGGCAGGACACAAACTTCAAATGCTATTGTTCGTAACGCAGCATTTAATGCCGCTACTGACGCTTTTGAAATCAATCAATCAAACCGGGAAGACTTCTTTGCTTTTGTTGCATCGGTGATGCAGCAGCATAAGTATTTCGGAAAACTTGATTTGATGGTTGATAATGTGCTCGGACCCCTGGCTAATAAGCTGCGTAATCAGGGCAATTCCAATGCAACAAACCTGAACTACCAGTTCGGGGACTTCGCTAACATCATGCAGCATAACACACTCGGTGTTGATGTGGCAACAGACTACTCTGACGGCGCGGTAGCAATCGCACTTCCTGAGAACAGCTTCTCCTTCATTCCCTGGATCCCATCCATTAACAGGAAAGGATTCGGTGATTATGAGAGTTATGTGGGTGGTTATGGCGTGTTACCTGATGGTACCGGTATGCCATTAACATACGCGGTACATGGATATGCTCAGCGGGTAGACGGTAGCGGATCTAATGGCGGAAGCGCACAGGACGTTCGCGTAGAAATGGAAATGTCAGTAGACGTAGCATTCCAGGCAGCTGATCTTAGCACTGCCAACGAGACACCGATCTACGAATTCGCACTGGTTTCCTAAGGCGATTGCAACCCAGTAGTTTTTGAGGTAAACAACTTTTTTTAATTAAGATACTTCAGTAATGAAAAAGCTCGCTTGTGTGCTTGTGCTGATGGTCGGGCTAATAGCCTCGACCATCGCTCAACGCGCCACTTTAATCCAACTTGCGGCCGGTGATACCGTATCCGCGGTTGCAGGCATGGACACTGTCACCAAGGTTATCACCGTGACAGCAGGCTATTCTGCTCTCGGAGTGCAGGTAATTGCTAACAAATTAACCGGCACCCCGGCAGGTAAAGCTTATTTGTATGGCAGCCTGGATGGGATAAACTATACCCTTACTGATTCCTCTGCCGCCTTTACAGACATTGCCGCCAATGTCGCTTACTTCACGAAGGTTACTACGCCTTACGTGTTTTACAAGGTCCAGGTGAGACCCATGGGAGTCGCTTCTACCACGCAAACGACTCAGGTCAGGGTCTATTATGTTTTACGTAAGCACGATTAAAGGTGAACAAGCCGATCGAAATAGTAGTTGGGGGCACAGGGCCTTATGATCCAGCGGTTGGAACAACTGACTGTGTAATCCCTATCCTGGCGGGTACAACCCAATGGGTTGAGAAAACCGGATTTGGGACATACGATTACACAAAGTATTCTCCCCTTTCTGGTGGAGGTTTCAGGCTCGTAGGTGTTGGTAATGTATTCGGTCACGATGAACGTTTTTACGTGCATTACATCGGTGTAGCATACAATACCGATAGTACCAACTATTCCAATGGGTTCAACCTGGATTTGGTCATGGCTGCACTGTTTGGCCGAATAGGTTGGAGGCAGCCCACCATGGCCGGTTCGCCAGTACTTAATTCAGCCAACCTGCTCACAAAATCGGGTCGTGTCTTTCAGGAAGGGTTTCATGCGCTGGTTACGGTGGCCAACGCAAAGGCAATCATGGAAGAGCCGGGCGCTACAGATCAGGCTTTTAATAGCTACCTGGAAGGTCTACAGCGATCCATTATCCTTAAAGCGGTAACCTCAGTATTCAATCAGCCTGAATTTCTGACACAAGGATTGCTTTTTGATCGCACTGGTGAGAATGATCAGGTCATTGTCAACGGCAACAATTTCGTTGGGTACCGGTTAAAGGTTCCCCCCGTTACGGATATAGCCCTTCAGATCGATTCTGTGAGCCTCTATTTTGATCGGGACGTAACCTTCGACCTCTACCTCTTCCAGGATAACAGGAAGACGCCAGTGTGGATCCAATCAGTTTCTGCGATCGGCAAACAACAAACAGTGATCAACCTGCCTGACCTGGTACTGAACTACATCACTAACGTCCAGATGGGCGGCAGCTTCTACATCGGGTATTTTCAGACTGATCTCGGCAGTGCCCAGGCATTTGATGAACAGCGCTGCAGAGTAAACAGATATCCGTTTGGTTGGGAAGCAATTGAGAGCCCCAAGAATACCGGAGAGTACGATTTCGACAGGGTTACCGGCAGGTCTTCGCGGACGTACGGGTTAAACCTGAATACATCCACTTTCCGAGATCATACCCAGCAGATTGTCCGAAAGGCTGCTTTGTTCGATAACCTCATTGGGTTACAAATGGCCGCGATGATTATTGAAGAGACGATCTATACAACGCGGAGCAATTCAACGGAGAGGGGCCTTAAGGATGGATTAGAGAAGGGGATGGCATACATGGACCTAAATAATGCAATGCCGGTTTCTGATGCTCCCAGGGTCGTAGGTCTGCAAAAGAAAATGGCTGAAGAGCTCGCCAGGGTAAGAAAAGGATTCTTCCCTGGGCAAAAGACTCAAACCGTTTCCTTATGCTGATCACGAAAACCAACCCGGCCGGCGTGGATGTTCCCATCCAGAAGGTGCAGGAATTCCTTCACGCCAGGCTCTTAGCTCTTTGGAATGTTTCTTCCAACCTGTACCGGTCTTATGGACGGTGCTATCGCAATAAGCTTGACTACGGGTATGTCGCTGAGAACTACGAGGGAGCGAACGAATACAAAGAAGTGTATTGGGATGACAACCTCGCAGTTATAAGCTTCTTTGGAGTCGGCACCACCATTAAGCATGACAAAATAAAAGAGTATGCTGACGTGCACCTGGTGTTCTTTCTCAACCTACAAAAGGTAAAGCCTGCGATCGCTCACCGGGCCGACGAAGAAGTCCACCGGGATCTTCTGAGAATAGTTGGCGAGTCTCTCTATGGATTGACTTACACAGGCCTCGATACAGGTATCGACAATGTGTTAAGAGAATACCCGGGATCACGCAGGGATAAGCGATTACTCGCAGCTGATATGCACCCGGTTCATTGCTTTAGGCTCAATTTCACTCTGTTCTACAATAAAAACATTTGCTAATTTTTTAAACTTCAATACAATGTACAATCTCTGCGCTACTGTAGGCGATAACGTCGCAGATATCGACTGCGATGGAAAAAGGGGCCGGCCCGTTCAGCCCCTGGTAGGTACGAAAGAGTTCCCTACCGCCGACTATCTCGTAAATGGTCAATGGGATGAGGCGACTATGACAGCTGCTATCCTTGCTTCCATCAACCTTAATACAGGCGTGTCTGGTAAACTCTTCCCTTTCCCCGAAATTCTGCAGGTGGACGACACCAGCGAACCTCCTCAAACAGGCAGCCTTGCATTCGGTCCGCTCAGGTATCTCGGAGAAGGAAAGTATGGCTACACCTACAGTGTGGAAGTTGGTCATACCGCATATCAACAACTTCTTACGTACCATAATAAAAAGGTTCCGGTATTCACCTTTGACGATGCAAACCAGATGTGGTTCAATCGCAATAATACGACTGGCCTCCTCAAAGGCGAACTGGCCACGATAGGCATCCTCGGTGGTGGCTTCAAAAACGGCACTGATGCGGCATCCGGCGTAGTGCAGATTACGATCTCCTACGACAAGGTAAACGAATTCAAAAAGAGGTCTGCCTACGGGGAGTTCAACAACCTTTCTGTGGGCGACCTGGTGCCACTCAAAAATACCACCCTGTATGACGTGCAGGCGCATGCTGCGAACGTGTACAAGGTCGGCATGAAGATACTTACTGCGAAAGTCGGTAAGAATCTTAACCCTTGGACTGATATTGGAGCGGCAATAGCTGCGTTGACCTTTACCGCTGGCACTGGATCTGGCTACACTACTTCAATGCCCGTTACATCAGTTGCTGTCGATAACACCCTCAGTTGCTTTACTGTCACGTTAGATACTACTGCATATGGCTTGCTGGCTTCCGGAGCGAAGATCAGGCTGACTCCTCCAACTGTCGCTGCGATGTACGCCGTGGGTATTACCGGCTTTGAGCTTTTACCCGTAATCCTAGTTAAGTAATCGCTGACTTAAACTTCATTCATTCACTATTAAAGCTTTTTTATGGCTAAAGTAACATATGAAGGGGTAACCTTTAACGCAGACTGGGCTGCTACAAAAACACCAGAAGAGTTCGTAGCCCACGAGGGGCACCATGGCCTCGATAACAAACAACTGAAGGAGGCGCACAAGCTCTGCAAAGAAGCTGTTAAAGCCCCTGCAGAGACGCAACCAGGCGCAACGACTTAAACCGGCTTTTTCCTGTGCCATGTTTTACCTATAAAGGGCGGTGATAAGATCGCCGCCTTTGCTTTTTTATATGACAATAGCGGGAATGTTTAGACGGATAGATGGGTTACAAACGGACCTCCTGGCGGTTGCCGCAATCGAGCAGACCACCGGCGATATCCGTGAGTATAACAACGACCAGCTTCTAAACGGTCTCGATAATGAAGGCAAACCCATAAGACCCTCTTACCTGGAAGATCCCTTTTTCGATACTGTAGAGGAAGCGGTAGGCTACATGGAGTACAAGCGCAGGATATCTCCGTTCAGCGCTTTCCGCGCGCCCGAGACGCCCAACCTGTACATAAATGGTTTCTACCATTCAACCAGGACAGTAAAGGTCGTAGGTGATAAGATCGTTTACGCCTCCACTTTCGAAGAAGCTGACGAGATCGATCGGAAGTATCACGGTAAGCTTGATGGTCTAAATCCGGCCAGCAGGAAACACTACGTAGAGAATGTACTACGACCGGTATGGAAAAGGTTTATTGAAATCGCTACACGCCTCAAAATGGAATGATATGGAAGGTTGCCCAGGGTGTTCCTCCTCACAACAAGGTCAGGACATCGCTTTCGAAAACGCTAAAACTAAAGCAGGTGAACTCTCGAAAAAAGAAAAGATACCAGTGGCCATTTACCAAGAAAATGGCGAATGGAAGCTCGAAAACGCCTTCACTGCCTACGCCAGAAAGCCCGGGCCAATCGTCCGGGAAGTGGTATCAAAGCATTATTGACCTGCCATTAAGCAGGTACATATCCGCAAAGGTGGATGGCAACCTGCAGGCATTGGTGATCGAGGGCAACCCCACGCCCAATGACCTGGAAAAGGCCTGGTTGAATATCGAAATGGAATGTATTGACCTGGTAGGGACCGTAGAGCAAAAGGCTGAATTAAAGCTGAAGAAAGACATAGATATCATGCAGGCCAACCTGCTGATTTGTGAAGTGTGCATACAGCAATTAAGTCTGTCCTATCATCCTGATTTCGAAATGTACCTGAACAATATCCTGAAGGCCAATATCAAGCTCGATCCAACTGATCCGGTGAAATACCACGCCCTTTTAAAGAATTGCTGGAATCGTTCCCGGGGTATCAAGATCAATCTCGACCTGAAGGTGATCGAGTACAACGCGGTAGCGGAGAAGCTCCAGAAACAAGGCGAGGGCCAACCCTATACCCGGGAGTATTTCGCAACCATGCTGATCACCCTGAGCGATTTCGCGCAGTACCAGGTGCAGGACACTATCACCGTGTTCGAGTATTACGATCGGCTCCGGCGCCTGATCGCTCACAACGCAGAAATGGACCGTCGCAACAAAAAAGCAAAGTAAGGTATGAATGCAGAATTGATAGACCAGTACGTCGACCGGGCGGCGATCGCCGACGACACCAGCTTCCTGAAGAAAAACCTTCAGGAGGTCCTTACGTTGCTTAAAACGATCAATGATACCAAGATCTCCCTGGGCGGCACCACCACCATGAAGGGGCTGTCAGCCGGCAGCGAGGATATGAAGAAACAACTGGAGTCCCTGCTGGCTGAAAACAAAAAACTGAAGGTTGCCTTTGACGAAGTTGCCAGCAAACTCGAAGCCCTCACTCAAAAGAAGAAAAAGAGCAATGCCGACGATAAGAAAAGCACGGACGATGCGGCCAAATCAAGAGAGAAACTTCTTTTCCTATACACCGATGAAGCCAAGGTGCAGGCAGCTGCCCGCGAAGATATACGCCAGAAAAATGCAGAGCTAAAGGAGGAAGCTGCAATAAACAGCACCGTAGAAGGGAGCATTAATAGAGCAATCGCCGCGAACAAGGTTTTAAGGAAGGAGCGTAATGATCTTGATCTCACTACAGAAGAAGGCAGGAAGCGTTTAAAGGAACTTAATGAAGAGATTGATCGCAACACAGAATTCATAACCGTTAACAACGACAAGCTTTCACAACGGAAGATTAATATAGGTAACTACGTCGGCGCCGCAAAGTTCATTGTGGATGCGATGGAAGCTGCCCGTAAAAAGGTCGATACACTTAATGCAACTGTGGGTGCTGGCCATCCTGCTGCCGTCCAGGCCCGTAAGGATTTCGAGGCCCTCCGGAATATAACCGACAACCCAAAGTTTTTAAACATATCGGCCAACTTTGCCGACACCAACCAGGAGCTACGCTTCTTCACAAAGCAGCTTAATGTACTGGAAGATGCTGGCATGAAGAATGAAAAGGTCTACAAAGACGTAGAGCAACGCCTGGCAGAGCTCACCGATCAGCTGGGCGACACTCGCGCCAATATTAAGGCGTTAGCCAGTGACACACGCTCCTTTGACCTTTTTGCCTCCTCTATAAGCTTCCTGGTTTCGACATTCCAAACATTAGCTTCGGCTACCCTTGCCTTCGGCGCTTCAGAAGAAGATACTGCAGAGATTACGAAGGACCTGGTGGCACTGGAAAACTTTGCTAATGGTGTAAGGGGAGTAAGCAACGAGCTCACCACAAAAGGCACAGCTGCCAACAAGGCCTACTCATTTGCACAGGCGCAGGTGGCTATCGCCATGGATGCCACGGCAACCGCTTCAGCACGTCTTAGGGCCGGTCTTATAACACTGGGAATTGGAGCCCTTATCATTGGTTTAGGTCTGGTGATCGCAAACTTTAGTAAGCTCAAAGATTGGATCGGAAGAGTAAGCGATGAACAAAAGACCCTGAACGAAATCAATAAACAAGCCATTGCTACCTATACTGAGGAAATTGTAAAGGTACAGGGCCTGGTAGCTGAAGTAAACAACGAGAATACCTCAAAGCGCCGGAAAAAAGAAATCATCAAAGAACTGAACGACCTCTCCCCCGTATACTTCAAGAATATCAAAACCGAAAAAGATCTCCAGGACAAACTGAATGAGTCAGTTGCGAAATACATCAAGGCCATTACCATAAAAGCCAAGGTACAGGCAGCTGAAGGGCTCCTCGTTGATAAAGAGAAAAAGGTTATTGAGCGCCAGGTGGAATTGGAAACAGAATTGGAAGCACTGAAAACGAAGAATTTCGGCAGCGAAGCAAAGAGACAGCAGTATATACTTAAGTTCCAGGAGTATATCAATAGCGGGAGAGATAAAGAGCTGAAGGCCCTTGAAAGTGAAGCCACCCCCATCAGGAATATTATCAATGGATTAAGAGAGGAGCTTGACAAGCTTGGCGGTGACCCAATTCCCATTATTGATTTCGATGCCCTGAATAGAAAAGACCAACAAGCGGCCCTTAATATGCTTAAGCGCCGCCTGCAGGCTGAAGCTGATTATCAAAGACTCATAAGTGAATCGGAATTAGTAAGCATCGATAAACGGGCACAGGCCAGGCAAACGGCTTTCGACCTGGAAAAAAAGATTATCCTGGCGCAAAAAGCTTTTGATGTAACAGAGAAAGATCTTACTGAAAAGCAAATAGCTGATATAGTTGACGATGCCAACAAGCAGATTATAGCGAAATCCGAAGAAACCTTCAACGACCTCCTGGCATTGTCCGCAAGCTTCCGACAAAAGCAGAAAGAGTTTCTCGAAGCTGATGATGCTCTGGGCGCTGATCTACCTGCCAACAGCACAATGGAGGAATTGGTAGATCGTGAAGAGAAGGCTTTTGAAAGGAGAAAAGCGAATATCGAAGAGGACAGGGATATTCTAATCGCTTCTTACCAAAGAGAGAGGGACGAGAAAATTAAAGCTGCTCAAGGTGACGAGGAAAGGCAAAAGATAGAGAAGAAGTTCAACGACTTGCGAGTAAAGCAAGAACTGGACGCCAATCTCCTGATTCTTCAGGCTTCCCTGGAAACGGCAGAAGCGAAGCTAAAAATTGCCAAGACCGCCGACAATAAGAACGAGATCGCTCAACTCCAAAAGCTCATTGCAGAGCTTAAGAGGCAGCTAGCGGAGCTTAACGGGGTAAAGGTTGATATTAATATCGATGCTGCAAAAGAGAGTCTGGAGAAGCTTAAAGCTGGCATCACTGATGTAGGGGCTAAGATATCGGAGGTGCTAACAGGTATCAGCGATTTGATCGGTGCCAATATTGACCTGGAGAAGAACGCCATCCAGGACCAAATGGATGCGGTTGAGAAAAAGAAAGCAGCCGAAATCGAAGCATTGAACGCTACAACCCTTAGCGAGGAGGCTAAAGCTGCAAAGCTTGCCATCATAAACGCCAAGGCACAAAGCCAAAAGGAGGCCCTTGAATTAAAGCAGCGCAAGCTTGATCAGCAGCGAGCTCGTTTCGATAAGATAAAGAATATTACCGACGCTGTAACCAAGGGCGCCGTAGCTGTTATTGACGGTTTATTAAAAGGAGGTCCTGCTCTTGCGGCAATATATGGGACTATCGCAGCCATTCAAATTGCTGCGGCTATTGCTGCCCCGATCCCTCGTTTTAAACACGGCCGGGAAGGCGGTCCTGCAACCTTTGGTATTACTGGAGACGGAGGCAAGCAGGAAGTTATGTACTCTCCCGATCTCAAACACGCGTTCCTTACACCTGCTAAGGATACACTGACCTACATTCCTAAAGGATATGGTATTGCCCCGTCGATAGAAGATTTCCAACAATTAATGATCAAATCAGCTCATGGTCCTGTACCGGTAATTCATCCCCTGTATTCTGGCGGTTCAGACAATTCAGACATGATCAGCGCAATGGCCTGGGAGATCCAAGGACTAAAAAGGGCAATAATGAGCAAACAGGAAACCCATTTCCATTGGAAAAACGGGGAATTATACAAGGCAATACAGAAAGGTATCAGTAGGACTGACTATATAAACAATATTTAATGGCACAGCCAAAGGACTTTTTATACTCCCTCACAGACTCGTCCGGTAAAAGTTACCGGGTAAACAATGGCTTTGTCGAAGCTGTCAACACGCCTAGCCCTTTGCCCGTCTCTCCGGATGGCTGGCAGGAAAAGAGCATTAAGTTCATGCGGAACCCTAAATACTATGGGCTGTTCCGGACCTTCACCACGCCGCTAAAATTCGTACGAGAAGGCGCACTGATACTTCGAGATCGATTTTATAAAAAGTGGGTAGAGGAAAAGATCTACATGGTCATACACCGCCTGGATAAGTCATTTGGCGGCGGCTGGGTTCACAGGTATTTCTACCGTGGCGAAATTGATTTGAGTCAGTTCGGCGATGAAGATACAAATGTCGAAGTTAATGTCATGGAAGGTGACCTCAGTAAGCTGCTTAAAGCAAACGAGAATACCACCTATGAGATCCCGTTGGATGTACCGGAAGCTATTGATGTTAAGATGGATGGAGTGATGCTTAAACAATCAGCCACATTTGTGATTAACAATGGGGATTTGGCCAACGACTTGCAGCCTCATATCCCAGCCATGAACCTTGTCGGTGTTGAGCAAATTCAGCAAGTAGGGACACGGTCCACCGAAAGAACGGTTGCTTTAGTTGAAGCAGGGATGTTTAGTACGGAGGAGTTTTTTCTGGAAATACCAGCGGGAACTCAACTCACAATTAAGTATAAGTTTGGCATAACGCTACGCCTTGCAGATGGGATATCCCCAATACCAAATCCTCACTATCTTTTTCAGATACATGCCTTCGATAAGGACGGGAATACAACTCTTGATCAGGATGTTATCAATTATACGGCAGACGTATTGATTTTTTATGGCCATCATTTATTCGAAGGGACGGTCACGTATAATATTCCTGTCAAATCAACTATTTACTTTAGGTCAACAGCTACGGCCAATGGATTAACAACCTTTTATACATATGACTCTAACTATGCGGATGAAGACGGCGGCCTGATAACGGTATCCTATAACTACACCCATCCCACAACCTACATAAAGGCCTTGCGACCGGCGTATATCGGTCAAAAACTGTTGGATAAAATAACAGGCGGGGGCTACACCTTTAACAGTGAGTACTTGAATAATGTACGGGAAAATCTATTAACAACCTGCGGGGATGCCGTCCGCCAAATACAGGAAGCCAAATTAAAGATATCATGGTCAGACTTTTACGACAGTTACAACGTGCCGTGCAATTTATCCGCAGGTATACGAGACGGCAACATGGTCGTAGAACGGAAGGCTGCTGCATTTCAACCGTACATCCAGCAGAGTTTGGAGGCGGCGACGGGCCTCTCTATTACTACAGCCAAGGATTTCCAATTCAGCAGTGTAAAGATCGGGTACCCCAACACCGACACAGAGGACGTAAACGGTCGGGATGAGTTCAATGTCACTCAGACATACACCTCACCAATAACGCGCTCCAATAAGGTCCTGGAGCTTGTAAGTAAGATAAAGGCCAGCATGTACGAGATCGAGCTAACCCGCATCAACCTGGACGGCAAGACCACGACGGACGATTCAAACGATAACAGCGCTTTCTTCCTGCTCGTGGAGAAAACCGCGACAGCCGGTACCGATGCGGAGCCTGCCGTGTATTATAAGCTCCTACGCGAGACCTATACGAGCATTAGCGGGATCATTAGTCCTGCCACAGCCTTTAACGTACCGATCTCGCCTAAGGCCTGTTTGCTTGCCCATGGAAACTACCTGCGCAGCATATTCTGGGGGCAGGATGCCGGCTACCTGGTGTTCCAGACCAGCGATAAAAATGCAGAGCTGACCAGGACCGTAAACGGCGTAACGATCAGCGAGAAGGCCAATGTTTTTATCGGTGACCTGGATCCAGCTCTTTTCATTCCCCTGGAATTTAAGTTCACGAGTCCAATGGCAAAGGATATTATTGCAACCATGGATGCGGGACCGGATGGAACTTTCGCTGTACCCTATGACGGGACTGTTCTTTACGGTTTTCCGATGGAGGTAGGCATACAGCCGGCGAATAACCCGGCCCAGGAAACAACATTACTCTGCAGCCCGCAGACTGACCTTTCAAAGCTTATAACTTATGGCAGATAAACTAACAGACCTCCGGAAGGAGCACAGCGAACTGATCGCGGTTCTTAAAGGCCTTGCAGAAGGAGAGGACCGGCAAAAGCTACTCGGTAAGGTGATGACTCTGGAAGCCAGGATACAAAGAGAGGAGCGCTTAACAGTAGGCAAAATAAAAAGAAGATAACCATGGCACAGAATATAGTAGACATAGCGATACTGTCTCCGCTGAAGTTTGTTAAAGAAGACTTTACGGGGCCGTCGAAGTATAACACAAAGTACTATGATGACTTCCTTTACCACCAAACGATTCCCGGTTTCTATACCCAGCAGTGTTACCGGCAAATTTGGCAAAAGAATGACAACATTCCTTTGCAGATACTTTCGAACTACGCACCGCACAATCTTCAACTGTTCGATTGTAACGATGAGCCGGTATCGGGGGCATCCTTCGTATTTAACCACAAACCCAGCAGCATTGAAGCCACAGGGCAAAAGGCTTATGAGGTACTCCTGGGATTGAACACTTATGATGAGGGCGCATACCGGTACCGCATTATATCGGGTGATCCTGAATTAGATACCTATGTAAGTGAGTGGTTAGATCTTAAGGAGGTGCATGAAGACAGCATCCTATTTGAGTATAAGCACAATGAGAATGACTTTGACGTGGTTTGGGAGACAGGTATACAGATGTGTTTCCGCGTAAAAGGTGGATTCCCCCCTGAGAAGTACAAACCCGGAAGCAACCGCACGGTATTTATCGATCAGCCAAATAACATTACGCAGCTCGGCGCCAGGTCTTTCAGTATCTGGAAGCTGCTACTCGGGGATTCCTTTGGCCTTCCTCAATGGGTGATCGAGCGTATCAACCAGATTTTCCTTTGTTCAGAAGTGTTAATCGATGGCCGGCAGTTCGTAGCCAACGACGGCGCGGAAGTCGAAGCGACAACAGAGGAGTATTTCCCGCTGGCAGGTTGGTCTCTTGATGTGCGCCCAGCGAAAGCGCAAGGTAAAAAGCGGTTTGTAGCCGATGGGGTCCAAGGCTCACCGCTCACTATTGTATATCTGATAGAAAAGGGTCGTGGCTTTGGGACCATATCAACTGAAGCAGGCTCGAATATTCTTCAAGTTTTAAATGTTGACTGATGCCATCAATAGGCTTTCAATTATCGCCCGCTCCATCAATAACCAATGATTTCATTGCAGTTATTTACAAAACGACTGCGCCAAACGCGGAGCTTGCCCGTATCCTTGACGATACGGATCACAGTAGCCCTCAAAGCTTCCTTTTCCCGGACCTGGAGCCAGGTACCTATATCGTTCGGGTACACCAGAGCGCAGACGGGGTTACTCTGGGTAATATCCAGCATGACTGGTGGGAGGATGCTGTTACTAATCAGATCCTTTTTGAGCGCAAGTTCTACCAGGTTGGCGGAGAAGGCACCTATGATCCTGCAGAGGACACGACTTTAATCGCGGATCCTTACTTCCTTGGGAAGAATATAACGGGGGTTTTCCAGCAAGGCAACCGGTACCTGCGCCAGGATAAAGGTGAATGGACTGTCAACGTTGACGGTGAGCTGGTCTTCGGTTTGGATTCAATCGGCGGCGCACAAATAAAGAACTGGGTTGATACTGTATGGACAGTGGAAATAACCTATCCCCAAACAGCAGGGGGTACAGGAATGCAGCAATACGGCGACATACTGATCATCACAACGAATACAACCCTCGACAGCACTCATTGGAATAAGACATTATATTGTAGAGGTAGTGCGAATAAACTCACGATCACGGTGCCGGCACTCGCCAGCATGCCGGAAAACAAAGGCTTCACCTTGGTCCACGATGGCGGAAGCGCAATAAACGTATTGCAACAGCTCCAACCCGGAGAGATAGCTCGTTTCCGAGGTGATGACAAGAACAATATAAAGCTTGCAAAAGGTGACGTCGTGCGATGCCTGAAGAAAACAATTAGCGGTACTGCAAATCTATATTCGGAACCGGTTTACGGTAACTGGGAAAGAGCTGGTGAAATTGTTGCACTCCGCGAAGCGACAGACAATGCCTATTCCCTGTTTGACCCTACTACTGAATACGATCTTACGGTCCACCTTCGCCTGGCCGATTACATTAATAGTCTTCCGCCTACCCAAATTGTGAGTTATACGGATTTTGATACAACAACAACAATAGCGGGAGAAGCCGTATATACCAACCGGGGATTCTTCGCAGTGGATGGACCCAACAACAAGTGCAGGCTTCCCGATCTTCTGAACAAGGGAATACGTTTCTTAAAGAATAACGGTGGGGCGGATTCAACAAGGGTGAACAATATACCAGGTGGATATCAGCATTGGCGTGTGGGTGAGTTTTCTTCAGCTATCCCTGTTCCAAAAGGGAATAGCTACACCGGCAATCCCAACACATTGAGGTTTGGAAACGGCGCTAACAACCCGCAAAATATCGACTGGTCCTTGACATTTAATACTGGACAAGAAACGACAGGTAGAAACATTGGCCTATTACCGTTCCTGTTAGTGTAAATATTTTCAGAATATTCTGAAAGAAATGAAAAAATTACTTCAACTTTGACAACATGAAAAAGCCCTCAGCAGGGCCAAAACAGCGTGAAGCTTTCCTGGGTAAGTCCAGGCAGCTGATGATCGCGGTGGTGGCCCTTTTTATAAGTCTTACTGGCTCTTCACAAACAAGGGACCAGATGCAGCAAATAAACACTTACTACAATTATGTAGGTGCTACATTCCGTAACAAACTATACATACCTCTCGTAAAGGGCTCGACTGCTGACTCTGGAGCCATTGCTTACAACAATAAGCACCTTTGGCTAAAAAACGATACAGGTTGGGTTGAGCTCCACTTCAAGCAATTGAATGATTCCGCCTTTGTTTGGGCAGGAGATACAATAACCATTCATGGCGGCGGTAGTTCCAGTTCGCTTACCAACTTAGGTGATGGGTATAAAGTATTGGTTCCTGGAGTGGGGCTTAAAACGTTGGAAACAGGTAGCACGAGTTGGTTTGGAATTGACAGTTCCACCTACACTGACAAAATACGGTTGGTGGTAGATCCGCAGGTTGGCTATGGTTTGAGACTAGCCCCGGTTACGGATGTGATGTCAGTAGATACAACAACAGGAAATCACGTTGTTACAACCGCCCAGTTAAGGGATTCGTCAATTGCAATACGGTCGGCTATTGGTGGAGGTAGCGGGACTCCTGGTGGCTCCAGCGGTCAAATACAGTATAATAACGCTGGTTCTTTCGCGGGTGATGCCGGAATTACATACAATGCGACGCAGAAAAAACTTACCGCAGATTCTGCGACTTTTAAAAAAGTAAGACCGGACACACTTGTTAGGCAGGTTACGGGCTTTTACAATAAAGATACTATTTACTGGTTTGGGGATAGCCATACTGAAGGGATTGGGGCTTCTTATGGATGGCGCCGTTACAGCACACAGGTAAGTAATTTTCTTGGTTATGTCGAAAAGAATTTTGGGGTTGGGGGGACTGCTATGCAGGGCAATTCTACTATAATCCCTAACATTCCCCATTATAGTGCAAGTACTCCAGGTTCATATTTGGTTATAAACTTTGGAACCAATGATGCAATATTCAGGGATGGCGCCCCAGGTAGTTGGGATACTACAAGTTTTAAAATTGCATATGGGGCCTGGATAGATACGGCTATTGCCAGGGGCTGGCCGCTGGCACGAATTAAGGTTATTCAACTGGAAAAATCGCAGTTGCCAGGCGTGCAGGTGGAATTTATAGATTACAAAAATGCAACCAGAACAGTTGCGCTTAGTAAAGGTGTTGGTTTCATACCAATGTGGGATTTAATGGTTGCCAATGCAGGAGATGCATTTGTTGGGCCCGATGGCTACCACCCGAACGATGAGGGTTACGACTTCACATCATCGGTCCTTATTGGAGCACTGAGGGGTAGCGTAAAAAATGATAATCAGGTAGTAGCTATCAATGACGTTGCGGAATTCCAAACTATTGTAACCCGAAACCTGGACTCTGCCAGTAATAATACGCGTGTTATTGGGGTTGATAGTTTAGGAAAGCAGGTGGTATTTAAGTCAAACGCATTTGTCTCCAATAATTCGAGTACTGCGATTCCAGATGCTGCAAGCATAAGCATTGCCAATATGGGTTACAGTGGCACTGCATGGAGAAGCTCACGTTTAGAGTTGCCGGGTAACGGAAGTGCACGCGATCTAGGGGTGGCAGGTTCGCAATTGTGGAATGATGGAACGGGATTACATATCATTTCTTATGATTGGCCTGGAGGCGTAGGCAGGCAGGTAAAAATAAATGATTTTGGCGGACAGGTTGTTATTGGAAATACCTCAGCTGTTACAAGTGTACAACTTACAGTTGGTGGGAGTGTGATTGCCAGAAGTGGCAGCGTTCACGCGTCCGGATCATTCACAGGCGGCGGAACCTTAACAACAACACAATTATATATAACAGGCGGGCTAGGGGGGTTACAGGCATACAATCATAACACTTCATCCGTAGTAGATCAAACCTTTCAGGGGTTTGGTGGGAACACTATTGTAGGCTCTCACACTTCGCTTGGTTCTTATAAATTTCAGGTGAATGGAAACAGTATCTTCTCCGGCGGGAAAGTGAATATAACAGGAAACATTACGCAAAACAACCAGGGTGCCTCCGGTGTTGTCTTAAGCACGGCCGATGCAACCTACACAGATAACAATACTGGAATTAATGGTACTGTAGCTATGGTTAGCGGTGTTACAATTGGGCAGGCAACACTTGCTGCTGCATCCACTGGAGTTACCTATACCACCGCGCCCAGTTTGTATATTAAAGGACCGACCCTTCCAGGTACCAACGTCACAATAACGAACCCTTTTGCTTTATATGTGGCAACGGGCAAAGTTCGCCTCGGCGATGTATCTACTGGCTCTTCTTCAGATTCCCTCGTGACAGTTGTAAACGGTGTGCCTGGTAAGATCGCGCCTTCTTCCCTTGTTCCCGCTTTATCCAGATATTCCATTGCAGTAGGTAACAGTTCTAATCAATCGGCTTCTTCCGACGCAAAGTATATCGATTCCATAAAGGCGATCCAGGTAAAGAATGTGCTTTCTAATGTTCACGTTCGAGCGGGCGATAGCGCATATTTGTTTTCTCCCAGGTTAACCAGTTATTTCTTCGGGGATTCCCAATTTGATGGTAGCGCGATCGTACCCAAGTGGTACCGGTTCACTACCAGGGTAGCGAATGGGCTGAACCATATAGAAAAGAACTTCGGGATTGGTGGAACAAAGCTTGTAAGCTCGACTGCGGGCGATAGCGCATTGAGTGAAAGAACTTTTCTTTTCCCAACGTACAATGCAGCTACTGACGGGTACATTTTTATAGGATACGGCACAAACGATGCCGCCGATCTTACAGAAGATACTGCCACATTTAGATCTACTTTAAATAGCTCCCTGACAACGCTTAACACGACTAGCAGCTGGCCATTGAACAGAATTGTTGTTATCCCACCGGGGTACATGTTGCATGCCAATAGCACAATCCAGGCAAGGGCTGTTTACATCTGGCAAATCTGCATGGATGCAGCAGCAAAGAAAGGAGTACGGTTCGTCGATACGCGGACTGCCCAACTTAATGCCGGCGGAAAATCCACTTTAAGGTTTACGACAGATTCACTACACTGGAACAACCAGGGTGCACAAGCAATCGCATTGGCAACATTGGATACACTGGGCGCACGGAACGGGGACGTAACAGCTAATGGTAATCTGTATGGACGATCCCTGCAGATAAAAGCATATCCGAACAATGGCCAGACCATTTATACGCAAGCTGCGGTAATAACCCCATTTATTACTGTGCTGGATTCGAACAACGTCGAACTGATGGTGGCTCGCGCATCGAAGGGATCTTCTACCGCAACCCAGTCGTTAGGAATTGGAGCCGGTGCCCTCGCGAAACAAACCACGGCAGACGCTAATACTGCTTTCGGTGCGGCTCTTCAATTGGTCACCTCGGGTAACAACAATACAGCAGTGGGCAATACGACCCTTGCGCAAAACGTAACTGGGGCAGATAACACAGCGGTGGGTAAGGGAGCACTGGGTACATATACCGGATCTTCCAATACAGCCGTAGGAGTGGATGCCCTTGCCTTTACGCAGGGTAGCGGTATACAAAACACCGCTGTTGGATACCGAACCCTAAGAGCAAACCTTACGGGGCAAAGCAACACCGGTATGGGATTCGCAGCCCTGGAAGCGAGTACAGGCAGTGAAAATACAGCGTTCGGTATGAGCGCCCTGCGGGCAAATACCAGTGGAAATGAGAACATGGCCATTGGGTCCTTCGCCTTAAGGCAAAATACTACCGGCACCAGTAACAGCGCCTTTGGAAATCACTCGCTGATCAGCAATACTACGGGTAACGGCAACACGGGCTTGGGCGCTTTCTCGGGAGACAGCATCACAACCGGTAAATACAACTTTGCCGGCGGTTTCTACTCCCTGCATAACCTTAAAACAGGGGATTGGAACATAGCCCTCGGCGACTCTTCTGCTTTGGGTCTGGCTTCCGGAAGCTACAATATAATCTTTGGACGGACGGATGTTTCTGCTACGCAGTCCAACATGCTTTGGTTTTCTCCTGGAAGAAACGATTACCGTATTTATTCGCCATCTACCAGCTTACTTGGGATCGGGACAAATAACCCTACGCAGATGTTGGATGTAAACGGAAAGACGAGAATAAGAACCGTTGACAACGGATCTCCAACCGATACAATACTAACAATAAATGAGGGCGTTATTGAAGGAGTCACAAGAGAGGCGCTTACTAATGAATATATAGTTACTGTAAACACTACTAACACTACGCCAGTTGTGGCTTTCACTTTGCCCACCTTAGATGGAACCAAATACCGCCTGGACGTAACATGCCAGGGCGTAACATTGGATGGAATGTCAAGCGTTGAGGGATTAATTAAACGTGGGGGGCTGAAAGATGCAAGCGGAGTACTTACGTTAGGTACATCAACTCCATACGGAAGCCTGGAATATATTGGCGCACTTACTACTGCTTCCTTCGACATTACCAACAGTGGAACAGATATCGTGGTACGTGCCATTGGTGAAGCTGCAACGAACATTCAATACAAATTCACAATCAAAGTCCACCGCAACGCAGTGGCACTATAAACAACCAAAATGAAAAAGCTCATTTTACTTTTCCTCACCATCATGGCCCTGCAAGTGCAGGCCCAATGGTATGACTATTATCCCATGTTTAACGATAGCTGGCAGCAGCTGCGCCGGATAGGATACCTGGTTGAAAAACCTACCGACTTCTCGCCACAGAAAAAGTACCCGCTGATCATCTTTGTTCACGGTAATGGGGGGAAAGGACCAGGCACAAAAGAAAGTTTGGAAAACCTCGTATTGGGGATGAAGAAAACTGCAACCGGTAACGAACGGTGGGAGCCTACATTAATCCCCGATCTCCAGGCGGCAGTTAATAAATACCAGATTCTGGTTGCCGCTCCGAATTACAGCACGTCAAGCTTTTCCTGCGCCAGCACAATCGAATTGCTTGATAGTGTTTGTAAGCTTTACCCAGTAGACACAAAGCGGGTAATACTAACAGGTTTCAGTATGGGTGGTGGCACTGTGCTGGAGTGCATGCTAAACGCGTTAATGACTCCGCGACTGGCAGCAGCTATACCTATTGCTCCTGTCGGCAAGTCTGGCGACTGGTCCACGGTTGTAAGTACCGATCTCCCGGTCTGGGGAGTGGTAAATTCCGGCGATAATCAATCCGCAGGGGCAACTGATACAAATAAAATTAAGGCGGCAATAAAGGGCATTAATGCTCTTAAACCGCGAGTGCCTGCGGTGCTAACAATATTTAATGCGGGCGGGCATGGGGGAACCGAGAAGATCCTTTCCCAAACGCCACCAACTGCGCCTGGTGGCTGGTACTTTACAAATGCCACGGGCAATATTTACGAGTGGTTGCTTTCGATGGACAGCGACAACCCAAAGCTCCCTCCAGGATACGGAGGTAGCCAGATACCAACGAACCCGCCACCGGTGGTACAGCCACCGACCACAGGCCTTACAGCTGTTGCGAAAGAAATAGGAGTAACTGCCACGGCTGATATAAAGCTGGACGGTACAGCCTCTACCGGATGGAGTGGTGCCAGCTGGGGCACGATCAGCGTGCCCGCGGGTGTGAACATCTACAGCAAGATTATCACCGGTGGTGCAGGCTGGATAACTGGCACCGCGACACTTCCCAAGGAAGGTGCCTATACATTCGTTTTAAACACCTATACAAGCACGCAGAGCGCCAAGGATACCATTGTCGTTACCTACCAGAAAACGACCGTACCGGTGCCGGTGTTGCCTCTTACCTACGATGGTGTTACCGGGTACCTGGTATTCAGTGATGGCTCCCGCGTGAAAGCAACAGTAAGTGTTGACTGGGCTACGAAAAAGGTAATCGTGAAGGACGAATCCGGAATTACCTATGCCCTCTAAAATGCAAGAATCCTACCATATGGAACTATCAAGCCTTGAAGAAAAGGTCAATGATGTAGACGATAAGGTGAGCTCTATACTCACCCTTTTAAAAGGTAATGACCTAAATCGTGAGGATAAGGGAGTCATTGGCATTGTGAATAATCTGGAAGAAAGAGTGGCCACTTTGGAGAAGTGGAAAGATCGTATTGTATGGATGTTTATTGGAATGGGGGTTCCCGCAAGCGTGGGAGTAATTGAAATTCTTCGCAAACTTTTAATCAAATAAATCATGAAACAGACTTTTTGGAACAAGAACAAGGTGTTTATCCTTGGACTGTTGGGAGCTGCTACGGTAGCTCTACAACCATTCGTAGGCCAAGCTGACGATGCAATCAAATTAAAAGCCGTGGCCTTTAGCCTTATGATGGCGGTCCTTTCCTACTTCGCAAAAGAATGGAGAGGCCAGGCGCTAAGTATCACTGGTATTATCGGTAACCTCGCGGGGGTGTTTGTTACCCTCCAGGAGGCCCAACAATTTACCTGGATACAGTTCATTCTGCAGGGAGTACTGGCCATTATCGCAGTGGCAGCGCCAGATCCTAAGTCCAGAGGTTATGAACAGTCTTCCGCTATTAAGAGCGCCAAGCAGGAAGGCGAGATTATAACACCTGCTAAACTCACTGCGAAACCTAAATAATTAACCGATGTCTCCGACATCAGTGTCGGAGACATCCAACATTTCTATCATGAAAAAATTCTTTCAGAAGGTCGGCCTGTTCTTCGTGAAGATCTTTGGTGGCCTCAAAAAGTTTGAGCAATTTCTGCAGGATCATGTCGACGATGCTATCAGTATCGTTAGCAATATTCGCCTGTTGGTGAATCATCCTGCTGTGATCACCCTTATGGCCGTCTTGCCTCCGAAGCTGCAGCAGGCTGCGCAGGAAGCCATCGACCGCATCGAGACAATCCTCGATAAGGTTATCGTCGAACTGAACATTGGGCAGGACTGCCTGCAAAAGGAAACATTTGCGGAACGCCTGGCTTGCTTCATTGCCCATATCCGGGAATTATCGCCCGCAATGCAGGAGGCTGCGTATCTAAAAATAGCCACTCTTTACACAGAGCAAAGCAGCGGTGCCGAAGTAAAGAGATCCGTGGTAGATGCCATTGTCGCAAACCGATTCATTGACGGTAAGTTTAACATTACAGCCGCAGCATGATGCGTATCCTTATTATTTTCCTATTGTTCACGTCGTGTATGCAACGGGTTGAACAGCCTGCCGATTCGCCGAATGGAAAAGAAGCGACTCTTTTAAAGAAACAGTTTATCGACTCATTAGGGCATTCTTGTCCCGATGGCTATTCATGGATGCCATCGCTTTACCATTCGGATCTCTGGATTGTTGCCGATCAATGTTTGCCAGACAGCGTTTGCGATCGACTTTGGGAAAAATTTGATGAGTGCTTAAGGTCCTATTCGGAGCAAATCGGGTGGGATACTACAGCCTTTAAGCAGCATTACCAGAACCACATTTTTAACGATCAATAGCTGCAGCATGACACTACAGGATAAAGCATTAGAAGTTGCTATTTCCCAGCTGGGAGTCCAGGAGCAGCCCATAGGAAGCAATAGGGGGCCGCAGGTTGACCTTTATATCCGTTCAGTAGGGTTGGACCCTGCCGGCAAACATCCCTGGTGTATGGCCTTCGTATACTGGTGCCATAGCCAGGCAGCCGAAAAGATCGGCGTACAAAACCCCATGTTGAAGACTGGCGGCGTTCTTCTGCAGTGGCAAAAGAGAAAGGACCGGTACCGTGGCCTTACTCCGCAACCAGGAGATGTCTTTATTATGGATTACGGCAACGGCGTGGGGCATACAGGTATAGTAGAAAAGGCGGACAATGACTTCGTGTACACAATCGAAGGCAATACGAACGACGAAGGATCTCGGGAAGGCTTCGAGGTATGCCGCAGGAAGCGGCCAAGGGCGAAAATAGCCGGGTATCTACGATTTATTTAAGGGTTCATTTTTCATAGCAGTTAGTTTTGGTTTACAACGGCCTGGGTTTCTACCCGGGCTTTTTCCATTCCAACTGTAGCTCGCTATCGAGTACGCGCGCATAGTCGAGATAATAGTCGATGCCGGCCATTTCTCCGGATTCCACTTCAATTATACGCTGGTGAGGCACATTGAGCTTATCAGCAACCATCCTTAAAGATAGCTCCTGCTCTATCCTGCGGGCTTTTAAAGCCTGCCCAAAGGCTGCACGGTCTTTTATTTTCTTTGTCATAATATTAGTATTCCTTCGACCCGGTTGCCCGGGCCTGGTACAATTAATTGATTAGGCAGACCGCTCATTCTGCGTAATATTTACCCTTTTTAATAAACAGTATCTCCGTCGGATTTATAACATCACCCTCTGGACAATCGGTAACATAAGTGCCTGCCAGGACACAATAGCTGTCTAATTCGCTTTGTGCGTCGAAAATATCCTGCTGGAAGGACCCCGCCTTTTCGATTGCTTCTTCTACGTTTTCTACGTCTAATTCATATGCACAAAGACCCGGTAATTCAAACGCATATGCATTAAAGTATTCATTCCACACATACCCTTCAGCTTCAACATCAGACAGGTGGTAGCTCACTTTTCTTACCAAGTCAGCGGACGGAGTGTCTGTAAATCGAATGTAAAATTTCATATCCTTATTTTGTTGAAACAAAGATAGTAAAGTTTCAGATATGGTACGCATATGAGTACCATATATTTTTGCAGATATTGTTGCATTTATTGCGGGGGCTACCCTGGTCCTGCGTAGAAGCGTTTTAAACGAACTTGGTTATCGTCCATTTGCCTTTCAACCAGCCGCTGTATTACTATGTAGTGCAAATCCAACTTTCCGGCTATTAAGCGCAGATCCTTTATGCGAAGATGTTCCGGGTGGTTTATGTAATACTGTAACCTGGACGGCTTACAGCCCAGTTCCTGGTAAATCACACAGGGCTTTACATTCCCGATTGTAAAGAGATCGGAAAAATGGAGCAACTCTTTCTTAAGTATTAAGGTTGCAATCTCGGTGGTTGGAACTTCCATACAGCAAAATAAATGCTTATATGCGTAGAACTACTTAAAGTTATAAAATGTCCTAATAAAGTACAAACCGTATCGGGACAATTATTCCAGGCCCTTTTCCTTTTTGTATTCGATCACTTCGAGAAATCGTGGGTCCATGGTCCAGATATCCATATACCAAAAGTTATCCTGGTAGTGTTTCCTGGCCTCCCTCTCGTACTGCGCTTTTACTTCGGATAGGGAATTGCTGGGGCTGTGCTTTATACCAGATACAGGCCGGCCGCTTTTTGGGTATACGTAGATTTTGTAGTAGTAGTATTTCTCATCCATTAATTACTCTCCTCTGCAAAGAATTCGGCCAGGGTAATCCCGTGGGCATCCAGGATACGTAAAAGACTGCTGATCCGCATATCCGCGCCCTTTTCGTATCCAGAGTATTGAGCCCTGCTGATCTCGTGCTCAAATGCGAACTTCTCCGCCGATGTATGGCCAGCTTTCTTTCGAAGGGTGGCAATACGGGCGCCAATTTGGATAATGCGCGGGTCCTCTTTCTTAACCTTCTTTGCTACCTTTTTCCTGCCTTTCATGTTGCCAAATCTGGCCTAAATCCGTTCTTTAAACAACCTCTAATAGTATGTCTGTTAATTACATGTCCGTTAATTAACGGATTTTTGGCAGAAAAATTGTACCTTGTATGTATCCACAGGCCACTAATGGTAGTGGGGAATTTGTACTTCCTAATCTCCTGGTGCCCTCTGGCTGGGTAAAACTGCGGAATTGCGCCGCAAGGCAAAGCCTCCGCGACCAGCCATGCCACTGGGAGCTATAAAATGCTTATGACTGAATTTGGATTTCTTATACAGCTACTACTATTAACATGGGCAGGATACAACCTGGCCAGGAAGAAATAATTATTGATCCGTAGTCTATCCGGAGAGACGGGATCTTTAAGGGGGCATCGATGCGGGGGACGCCAGGTGCCCCTTTTTCGTTGGTCTACGCTTCTCTATTCATCTCCCTTTGCCGCACACAAAATCGCACACAAATTTTAAAATATCCTGTATTTTGCACTTCGCGTGGAATTATAAAGCGCTGACTTGCAATAGCATTTTTTTTGAGCGTTGAAGTTCTACAGCTTCCCAAGCTGTAGGTAGCCGGTTCGAGTCCGGTCTTCCGCTCCATGCAACCGGCCATTGCCGGTTTTTTTTATGCTTCGGCTTTCATACCTAATTGGGGTGCCCATTAATGCCGGTTAAACCTAAAAAACTACAATTGATCGGAGTAAATACCAATTGATCGGAAGTCGATTTCTTTATCCACGCCCCTGGTATACTTTTACCTCCAATCCAATAATTTTTTAATATTCTATTGTCACATGGTGGGCTATTGGTCCGCACAGGATTGCTATTGCCTGCCCGTTCCTAACAAACTGAATTCATATTGAACAATTTTTCTATCATGAAGACTATACTGAAGGTTGTTGCTTTTTTCCTGTTCCTGCTTTGCCTGCATAGCGGGCCTGCCGCTGCGCAAACCAGGAAAAGCAACGCAAGATTTGATTCTGCCTACAAGGCTTTAAGAGCACAGCTGATAGAAAAGGTAAAACGTAAGCAATCGCAGTCGGTCAGCGCCAATAGTGGCTTCAAGGGTAACGCTATGGTGGGGCAATCGCTGGCTGCTTCCAATTGTTTTATACCGGTGGATGCTTCGTATACAGCGCTGCCCCGCAGCAATGATGGGAGCACGGCATTGATCGATCTTCCCTTCTCCTTCAATCTGTATGGCACCAGTTACAACAAGGTGTACATTAATACAAATGGAACGATCTCGTTCACTGACCCTGAAGAGTCGGGCTTTCCCGGAGGTCTTCCCAATTATATGCCTTTGATCGCACCTTTCTGGGCGGATGTGGATACGCGCAATGCTGCCAGCGGACAGGTATATTATAAAATTACGCCTACGCACCTGATCGTGACCTGGGACCGGGTGGGCTATAGCAGCAGGAAGGCTGATATGCTCAATAGTTTCCAGGTGGTAATAGGTGTGCCAGGAGATGAAATACTGGGACCTGATCATAACCTGCAACTGAACTATGGGGATATGCAATGGGCCACTGCTGATGGATTTGGTGAATGGGCCAGCACGGTAGGGGTAGACGGAGGGGATCTCCTCCATTATATGCAAATAGGCCGGTTCAGTGAGAACAGCAGTGATTATGACGGGCCCGGCGGTAACAATGATGGTATCAACTGGCTCGATAACAAATGTTTTACTTATAACGTATCGACGCTTACGAATATCCCTCCGCGGTTTGACTTTGGCTCTCCGGTCCGGGTGATCAATGTGCGGGTGGGAGAAACGGTGGTTACGGAAGCGGAGTTCGCGGCGCCTGAAGCAGGCCAAACGGTAAGTACGGTGATGGAGCTGAATGAAATATGTAATCTAAACTTTGAGGCTACCACAGGGAATGTCTCAAAAGTAAAGATCACGATTACGGGTGCTGCCTGTAACCTGGGGGGCGCTGTATTTTACGTAGTGGCTGCTGACAATGGCAATCCGCAACAAAGTACTACGGTACCTTTTGTGGTCATTGTGACAGCGGACGCACCGGAGCTTGATTTCCCGGTGCCGGTGGATGAGGATGGTGATGGACGTTATCCGCTGCGGGCTACTTCCAGTGGTGGCGAGGCTGTTTATTATGAAGTGATCGGTGGGCTTGCCTATATTGAAGACGATACGGTGTTGGTAGCAGATGGGGTAGGGCTGGTAACAGTAAGGGCTTATGCAGAAGGAGACGGTACGATGCCTGATGTGTTTAAAGATGTGGAGCTGTGTTTACCGGCCAAACAACCGGCTCCAATAACAGGTGACCCGAAAGGATGCCTGGCTTATAAATCGAAATACGAAGTGCCCTATGTTGCGGGAGCGACCTATACCTGGTCGGTAGATGCAGGCGGTACGATTGAAGGGCAGGGAACGGAAGCTACGGTTACCTGGCATACGACAGGAATGCATACGGTGTCGGTATCTTATCAAGGGAATTGCGGCGCTGCAGGTCCTGCGCGTACACTGACGGTGGAGGTGATCGATAATCCGCTCAGCGGGGCGATCACCAAAATGCTGCCAGCTGATGGTACTATGAATGCTTCCTTCCCGCTTACCTTCTCCTGGTTCCCGGTTGAGAAAGCGCTCAGCTATGATATCTATGTATGGCCCGAGAACGGCACCAGGCCGGATGATCCGTTCATAAAAGATGTAACGAATATCAGTTATACGGTTTACTACAATGGTGAACTGGAATATGGCCAGCATTACAAATGGCAAATAGTAGCGAAAGGGGAATGTGGTATCTTAAATAGCCCGGTACAAGTATTTGGACTGCGCTTCCTGCCGGACCTGGTGGTGCGGAATGTGCAGGTGCCGCCCGGTGGTTTTTCGGGCCAGCCTATTACGGTGAAATGGGAAGTGAAGAATATTGGTACGGGCGCTACGCCGGACAGGCAGTGGCTCGACAAGGTATATCTGTCATTGGACCAGGTACTGGATGACCGGGACCTGGAAGCTGCGTATGCGCAAAACACCAGTGAACTGGGTGTACAAGGAAGCTATAGCAATACGGCTACTTTCACGCTGCCGAATGGCATCAATAACAAGTATTATATTTTCATAGAGACGAATGCCTTCAATGCTTTAACGGAAAGTGATGTTACAAACAATACAGGCATCAGTGGCAGTACGATCAATGTTCAGCTTACGCCGCCGCCTGATCTGCAGGTAAGCCAGGTAACACCCCCTAACAATGCATTTTCAGGCCAACCGATAGAGATCAAATGGACGGTGACGAATGCTGGTACAGGTAAGGTAACTGGAAAAGCCTGGTGGGATATCATTTACCTGTCGAAGGAGCCGGAACTGAATTTGACGAATGCGATCAGGCTGGGTATCTACTATCAAAACAGTGACCTGAATGATGGAGCCAGCTATAGCAAAACAGCCACGGTAAAAATACCAGACACGGTATCGGGTAACTATTATGTGTTTGTGATAACGGATGAGTCGGACAGGGTATATGAGCATGCTGCGGAAAACAATAATACGGGCAGGAGTGATGTAGTAAATATCATTCTTACGCCTCCGGTAGACCTGGTTGTACCTACGGTAGAAGTGCCGGCCAAGGCGATCAGCGGAGAAAAGATTGCTATCAACTGGCGGGTAGAAAATGGCGGAGGCTCGGCCACAGGAGGAACCAGCTGGAAGGATAGTATATTCCTGTCTCCAACAAAAACATTTAATGACAAAACAGCGATAGGGCTGGGTACAGCAAGCAATCGCCTGGCACTGGCGCCCGGTGAAGGATACAATACATTTATTGATATTGTACTGCCTGTAAAAATTACGGGCGATTATTATGTGATCGTAAAGGCGGATGCCGGGAAAAGAATATATGAGTACACGTTTGAAGATAACAATACAGGCAGTTCGGCGCAGGTATTACATATTACTACACCTGATCTGATAGTGGCTTCGATCGCTGCACCAGGAACAGGAATCTCGGGTAATACGATCGCACTGGAATGGACGCTTAAAAACAATGGTACGGGTGACCTGAAGAATACGAAACTCACGGACCGGATATTGCTCTCCACCAGCGCTACCTGGAATGAAGGGAACAGCAAGGTGTTGAAAGAAGTGGTGTATCAAACAGGTACGGTAGGGGCCGGAGATGATACTGTACAACACGCCACTGTGCTTTTGCCCAATGGTATTGCCGGCAATTACTATGTATATGTTCAAACGGATTATAAGGATACGGTGTATGAAACGGGCGGTGATAACAATATCCGCCGCAGTGCAGAGGCTGTAGCGATTACGTTAGGCCCCTGGGCAGACCTGCAGGTGAGTCAGGTAAAGGCAAAAGATACGGCTGATGCTGCGGATGTAACTACTATCTCTTATACGGTGATCAATAAAGGCAATAAAGCCACCAATGACAGCACCTGGAAGGATAAGATCTATATCTCGCTGAAACCGGTGTGGGATCCCGCCAGCAGCATCTTCATCAGGGAAATTCCTCAAACAAAGAATATCGGAAAGGATGGTACTTACCAGGTAGAAACACCGGTGAAATTGCCGGGTAATATTGGCGGTGCTGATTACTATGTATATGTTTTTACCAATGAAGATAAGACGGTGTATGAGCATGGTGATACGACGAATAATACAGGCAGGAGCAATAAGCTGTATGTACACAAATATCCGCCTGTAGACCTGATAGTGACCTCTGTTACGGCGCCTGTGACGGGTAAATCAGGAAATGCTATTACGGTTAAATGGTCGGTGAAGAATGGGGGTGAGGCTATCACTTTAGAGAATCAATGGAGTGATGGGGTATACCTGTCGGCGGATACGGTATTTGATAAAGATGATCAACTGGTGAAGGCATTCACGCACCGGGGCGCTCTGCCTGCCGAAGCAGGGTATACGGATGAACAAAGCTTTGTATTACCGAATGGGGTATCGGGCAATTATTATTTGCTGCTGGTGACGGATCAGGCAAATGTGAATTATGATGCTGATACCACCAATAATTATGGCATGGTAAGGAAAACTGGCGGAGGCAGTAATGATCCTGTTCCGATCGGTATTGAACTGACGCCGCCTGCTGACCTGGTGATCACTTCTTTCCAGGCGCCTGATGAAGGGTTTGCGGGGCAGCCGATCAAAGTAAAATGGAAGGTGAAGAACGGTGGACCTGGTATTACGCCTGTGGGCAACTGGCAGGAGCGGGTCTATCTATCGAAAGATGTGTTGTGGGATAAAGACGATAAGATACTCGGTATGTATAACCGTTCGGGGGTATTGGCCGCAGGTGGTGAATACTATGACAGCCTGGAGGTTTTCCTGCCACAGAATGATCCTGGCAACCATGTGTTGATCTTTAAATCGGATGTGAACAACAGTGTATATGAGCATGGTGCAGAAGAAAATATCTCAACAGGGCTGATCACGATCATAAAGGATGAATTGTCGGACCTCATCGTAACGGATATCGTAGTGCCGGAAACTGCTATGGCCGGGGGAGAGGTAACGGTAACATGGACCTTACAAAACAAGGGCACGAATCCTTCAAGGGGATACTTACAGGAAGGTATTTATCTCTCTACGGATGACGCCAAAGATGCGCAGGATATACTGGCAGCTTCAGCGCCGTTGAAGATCAACCTGGCACCCAATGGCACGCTGGCGAGGAGTCAAAAAATAAGTTTAAAAGGTGCTTCGCTGCGTGATTACCATGTACTCATTCATGCGGATATCCTGAATAATATAGTAGAGATCAATGATGATAATAATATCACGGCTTCGGGAGAAGTGCTGAAGGTGACGGTGGATGAATTGCCGCTGCATGTATTGAAGCAACAAAGCCTGGCCGACAATAAGGAAGCCTATTACCGGATAGAAATACCTGATTCGCTGGCAGGGGAATCGTTGCTGGTGACATTGAAAGGAGATACAGCACGCGCCAGTAATGAATTGTTCCTGCGCCTGGGAGAAATGCCTACACGGGCGGTACATGACTATGCTTTTGGCGAGGCTTTTAAAGCCAACCAGGAGATTACGGTTCCTGCGTTACAGGCGGGCACGTATTACCTGATGGTATATGGAAACACGTTGCCCAATACGGTACAGCCGATCAGTCTGCTGGCAGAAGTACTGCATTTCGAACTGCGGTCGGTAGATGCTGCCGAAGGTGGCAATACGGGACAGGTGACGGTGCAGGTAAAGGGTTCGAAGCTGGGCACGGTGCAGAAAGTAAGGTTGCGCAATAGTGCAGGCAGTATCGCTGCTGATAAGGTGACGGTGAATGATCCGGTGAGTCTGTTTGCACAATTCGACCTGGAAGGTGCTGTGGCTGGTGTGTATGATGTGGTGGCAGAAAATGAGGCAGGGGATACAGCGGTACTGGAAGGGGGCTTTATGGTAGTGGCGGGCTCGGGCGCCGGATTGGAAACAAATGTAGTGACGCCTCCGAATACGAGGCCCTCGAATGTATTAAGCATCCAGGTGCAGTTTGCCAACACAGGGAATACGGATATCATCAACCCGGTATTGACGCTGACAAGCCTGGGTGGTGCACCCATTGCGCTGAAGCCGGGGGAACTGGACAAGGCCAACAAGTCTTTGAAGTTGCAATTGCAGGAAGTAAATGGGCCTGTGGGCCGGTTAAGGCCGGGAGCGAAAGGTACGATCATCGTGTATGCGAAGGCAACGACGGTATTGGGCTTTATGCTGGAAGAAGGGAACTGAGGCAACGAGGCAACAAGGCAACAAGGCATAAAGGAAACGAGAAGGGTTTCGACAGGCCCCTTTAGATCACAGCTCGTAGAGGATTGCCTCCCGCAAAGCGGGACAAGCTCTACAGGACAAAATGAATTTGTTGACATTCATTTCTACAAAGCTGTTGCCCCTAACGGGTCATGAATACCCTTCGACAAGTATCTGACAGTAAATTAATATTATCTCAATAAAAGATCACTGATGAAAACATTAACTATAAAAAGCTACTGGGGGCTTGTACTGGTAGGATTGTTATCCACGGTAAGTGTGGTGGCGCAGCAGGCGCCGGGCTTCCAGATCCTAGGGAGGCAACAGTTTGCTGCTGATAAGGGTGGCAGGATGGCTTTGACGGGGGGAACTCAAGGGGTGACTATCAAGGGTGAGACGCGTGAGGGCAAACTCTTTTACCAGGTGGAAGGCAATGGTGCGCAGGCTACGGTACCGGCGCTCACCTATGTGGAAGTACCTCCGAATGGGGGTAGGGTATGGGTGTATGGGGATTCGGCCTGGCGGCATACGGTAGACAATGTATATGCGAGTGTTTATTCGAATACGGGTATGTTGATCAAATCTGTTGGTAAGCTGGGCAGGCAACCGTTCAGTATTGCTACGGCTGACAATGGCGCACTGGTGTTTGCCGGTAATTCGGGCAGGGATAATAATAAACTCTTGCTGATCCTTTCCTTGTATGATGGGAATGGTAACCGGAAGTGGCAGGTAGACCTGCCGGAAGGCCGGGTCTCACGGGTATTCATCAGTGGAGACAACAAATATATTGCTGTTGTTCATTTCAACAGTAAGCAATACATCAGCAGCACGCTGATCTATGATGGTAGCGGACGCCTGTTGCGTACGCTACCGAATAATGCTGATGGAGCTGATTTTCTGTCTTCGGGTAAACTGGTGATCTCGGACGGGGCCAGTTGGTCGTTGTATGACGCTTCGAGAGGATTTCAATTGATGCATAAGGGTTCTTTGCCGGGCAATGCGATCGGCAAGTTTCCGGTGACGGCGCATCCTTCGCGGGATCTGTTCTTCATCCTGACGGCTGATAGTGCAGGCAAAGGTGTGCAGTTGCAGGCCTTTGATGCGCAAACGGGCATGGTACTGGCGCAGGGAAGTTTTCCTGCCAAGGGTGTTTGGCAGCCTTACCGGCAGGTAGAAGCAGACAAGGCGGGCAATATCCGGTTGACAACGGAAACTGAGGTGATCACATTAGGTATGAAATAACATTATTCAATAAAGGATTTATGAAACTTATTATACGCTTTCGGTCATTGACCTTCCTGTTGTTCATCTATATGCTGATGAATGGCATTGCGCTGCAGGCGCAGCCTGTATTACGGGGGGCACAACCGCATCTTGGGCAGCGATCGATGGACGTGTTCTGGACCAATTCGGCAGGGGCTACTGAAACTGAGGTGCGGGTGAGCAAGGATGGCGGCGCCTGGTCGGCCTGGACGAATATGGGACCTGGTTCTAATCAATTTACGGATATGGGCCTGTCGGAAGGAAGCAGCTACAAATACCAGGTACGGGAAAAAGTAAATGGGGTATGGAGTGCTCCTTCCAATGAAAAGGGCAATAATTTTCAGCGTTTATGGCCTGTTATGAAGGCCAATGATCCATTGACTGAAAGTGTAGAGATATTACATGGTTTCGGACAACCGATCAGATCGGGGTCGTTCTATTTTCATGAAGGGGTGGATATTCAGGGTGAGACGAATGAAGACATGGAGTGGGTAGTAGCGCCTATCGGGGGTATTGTAGTATCGAGTGGTGGATCGGGCAGCAATATCAATGTGGACCTTCAGGTCTCTATTGGCGGAGGAACGGTATACATTCAATTTAACCATTTGCAGGATTTGGCTTCGAATGTGAAGAACAATGAAACAGTGGAGGCCGGGCAGCTCCTAGGGCGTATTTATAAAAGCCCTGAGTGGAAGACGCAAAACTCGCATACACACTGCCATTACTGGGGCGTGGAGGCGGATATGTTTGGCAGTACGATGAACCCTTATAATATCTGGCTACAGCCCATGTACCAGGACCCTCAAATGAGTGGACCGGTAGTGATGGATGTGAATGGGGATGGTAAGGATATACAATTTCGCAAGGCGCCCGACTCGGAGGACTATTTTCCGGATAATAAGGTGCACAACGGGGTGGATATTATAGCAGAAGCGGTAGACAGGCAATCTTCGGATGCACCTTTTCAGAATCCTGGTTTTGTGGGTTACTTTATTGAAAAACAAGAAAAGGGCAACTGGAAGCAATCTGTGAAGGATGCCAAGGACCCTTACGTAGTGTTTAACAGCACCTACTTTTACGATACGGATTCGGACCATCCTAATCCACTGAAAACGCAGGCGATCATCGAGTATAAGGAAGATAATAAAAGCAAGGACCCTACAACGCCGGGATTCTATTACTGGGAGCAATGGTTCAGCTACCAGGTTACGAATACGAAAGGTACTACGGGGGACCCGACGGAGATCGATGGGCAGGTACGCTGGTGTACGGATGCAGAAGAAACAGTGGGGGAGGACAATGGTTATGAATCGGGTTATAAAAAGGCGCGGATCATCGATGAGGCCAAATTCGGGGATGCTAAATACCGTGTAGGCATTGTATTGAAAGACCTGGTTCATAAAGGGGCTGCGCCTGCCAAGCTCAAAGAGTTTAACGTGGATAATTTCCGTCCTTATGTAAAGGGGGTAGAGATCGAAGGGGGTAAATTCAAATATAAGGCGGACTGGACCTGGGAAAAGGGCGCGGGACAACTTACGCTTAAGGAGGATAAGAATGAGGAGAAGGCCTGTGGTGTGATCAAGATCAAGATCACGATGAGTGAACCGATGAAGGATGTGAGTGTAGATGTGCCTGTGCTTGGTTATAGCATGAATAAAATGACGGCGGTGGGTGGTACGGATAATAAAGTATGGGAGTTTGAGATACCTGCTGATCTGACTAAGAACGGCCCGGAAGGGCCGCATAAGCTGGAGATCGATGGGCATGATGTGGATGGTAATGCGCTGCAGGGATTTGCTGATAAGGGGGCGAAGGGTGCAGACCAGTTTCATAAGCGGGAACTGGATGGCAAGTGGGCGCCTGCCTCGGTGCGGGTAGGAAAAGATGTGATCCATGAATTCAAGCTGATAGAACTTACGATCGATGTGGTAGCCAAGCCGGCTTCTTCGTGTGGCAAAAAGGATGGGGAAGCGACGATCAATGTATATGGTGATGAAGGACCTTTTGAATATAGTGTGGATGGCTCGAAATTTCAGTCTTCCAATGTATTCAAGAAACTGGCTGGTGGCACGCACCAGGCTACGGTGCGTAAAAAGGATACGGAGTGTGAGTTCAACCAGGATTTCTTCGTGAAGGATGGCAGGCTGGAAGTAGAGGTATCGGGCTTTGGCTCTATAGAGTTCTGTGAAGATGAGCGGCCCACGATCACTTTAGCTGCTTCTGCGCATGGTGGTTCGGGGGATTATGAATACAGCTGGCCGGGTGGGGTATTGACGGTGAGCGGATCGGGTTATTATACGGTAACGGTTACGGATAAGCAAACGGGTTGTAAACGTACGAAAGGTGGAAAGGTGACTTTCGTTCCGATCGTATGTTCAAGAGACCCCAATGATATTGTAGGACCGCAAGGGTATGGCCCGGGCAAGATGGTTGCCAAATCAAAAAGCCATTCTTATATGGTGCGTTTTGAGAATGACCCGGAATTTGCTACGGCGCCTGCACAGGTAGTGAAGATCAATCATCCTTTGGATAAAAATGCCAACCTGTTTTCGCTTCGCCTGGGTGATTTTGGATTTGCCGGGATGACGTTCTCTGTACCTGCTGATAAAACGTATTATGCGGCGCGGCTGGATGTGATGGATTCGCTGGGTGTAGTAGTGGATGTGACAGCGGGCATTGATGTGAACAAGAAAGAGGTGTTCTGGATATTTGAATCGAAGGACCCTGCCACGGGGCTGCCTCCTTCGGATGCTTTGCTGGGCTTCCTGCCGGTGAATGATTCTACAGGCAAAGGAGAAGGATTTGTTTCTTATACGATCAAGGCAGGGAATCATACGCAGACTGGTGATACGATACATGCCAAGGCGAGCATTGTATTTGATGTGAATGGTGCTATTGAAACACCGGCGATCTTCAATACGATCGATGCACTGCCACCTGTAAGCCGGGTGAAGGCATTGCCGGCTACCAGCAAGGCTGAAGAATTCAGGGTAAGCTGGGGTGGTGAAGATGATGCGGGTGGATCGGGTATACGGGATTATGTGCTGTATGTATCGGAAAACGGTGGTGCTTTTAAAGCGGTGCAACCGGCTTCTGCTGATACTGCGCTTACGTACACAGGTATCCCCGGCAATACGTATCGTTTCTTCACGGTGGCAACGGATAATACGGGCAATGTAGAAGGGATGAAAAATGGGGGTGAAGCCACGATCAAAATAAGTGACGATTGCAAGGATGAAATATGTAATGGGGTAGATGATGATTGTGACGGAGAAGTGGATGAAGGCTTTATTGTTACTTATTACCGTGATGCCGATGGAGATGGGTTTGGCGCGCTGGCGCAGGCTAAACAGGGTACTACCTGTCATGTGCCGCCAGGCTATGTGGCAAACAGTACGGATTGTAACGATAATGATAAGGATGTGCACCCCGGTGCTATTGAGGTTTGCAACGGGAAAGATGATGACTGTGATGGGCTGGTGGATGAAGGCTGTGGCACGCAACCACAACGGTACTATATGGACATCGATAAAGATGGTTATGGCCGCAATGATGGGTCGCGCTTGTCTGCTACGCCGATAGCTGGCTGGGTATTGGTGAATGGAGACTGTGCAGACTGGGATGCTACGATCTATCCCGGCGCTCCTGAACTGGCGAATGGCCGTGATGACAATTGTAATGGCCAGGTAGATGAAGGGCTGCCGATGCAGCGGTACTATATGGATGTGGATAAGGATGGTTTTGGCCGCAACGAAAACTCCAAACTATCGGCCATTCCGTTAGCAGGTTATGTGCTGGTAAATGGTGACTGTGCAGATTTTGACACTACTATTTATCCGGGTGCTCCTGAACTGGCCAATGGTCGTGATGACAATTGTAACGGACAGGTGGATGAAGGGTTGCAGACGAAGCGGTATTACCTGGATGTAGATAAAGATGGTTTTGGAAGGAATGAAGGTTCTAAATTGTCTTCGATACCATTGACAGGATATGTATTGGTGAATGGTGATTGTGCAGACTTTGATGCTACGATTTACCCCGGTGCTCCTGAACTGGCGAATGGTCGTGATGACAACTGTAACGGCCAGGCAGATGAAGGATTGCCGATGCAACGGTACTACCAGGATGTAGACAAAGATGGTTATGGCCGTGAACAAGGTTCGCGTTTGAGTGCGATTCCTTTAGCAGGCTATGTATTGCTGGGCGGGGATTGTAATGACTTCGATCCGAAGATCTATCCCGGCGCTCCGGAGATCAAGAATAACAAGGATGACAATTGTGACGGACAGGTAGATGAGGGGCTGCGGATCAGTGTTACGGGTGAACCGGCAAGGGATGGTAAGATCGCGACGGAGCCTGTGTCGGGCGACCTGCAGGTAGTGGTTTCACCGGTGCCCAGCTATTATGACTTCACGGTTTACCTGCAGCAGGGTGATCGCAATGAAAAGGTAGGTATCCGGGTATATGACCAGATGGGCCGCCTGGTGGAGGGGAAGGATCAGCTTTCGATCGGAACGAGGTTTACGATTGGCAGTCGATATGCGAAAGGGTATTATACACTGGAAGTGGTGCAGGGGAAGAGCAGGAAGGTGATCAAATTGATCAAGCTGTAATTGCAATGCTCTGGCTTCAGGTATTTCAAACTGCCCTCAAAAGTGTCTGACTTTTGGGGGCAGTTCTTTCCTACCTGGCAAATCTTGGGCACAATGCCTGCCGCCGCTCTTTCTGGTTGTAGTTTAAAAAGTCCCTAAATGAAAGTACCAGTTCAAATCCTCCCCGGTAGCGGGCCGCGGCAGCCAGCTTGTCGATATTGATATCATAGCTGGCGCCTATAATTAATTTGGATAGCTGCAATTGAACCACGGGTATAATGGCATCGTTCAGGCGATACAACACGCCACCGGTAATGGTTTGCTGTGCATCGCCCAAAACAAAAAGGTCATGACTGTACATGATACCAGTCTGAAGTGTGCTGATACCTACCGGTTTAAAACCTTCCTTGAACTGCTTAAAATAATCTGCATAAAAAATGAACTGGTCCGTTTCGCTGGTGGGTGCGGCAAACCCAACATTCAAAGCGAGTTTCTTATTAAGCGTTATTGAGTTGCCTTCATAAAATCCCACTTTGGGTTTCGTAAGGTGGAATATACCGGCACCAATAAAATAATTAATATCATCTCTGATCACACCATTATAACTTAAACCGGCAGACAGGTCAAAATAATTGACACTGGTATTGTTAAAAACCTGTCTCGAGGATGGAAGAATACTGAAACTCCCATTGCTTCCGGATACAAACTGATCGTTAAGTACAAGCTTTGTCGGATCAAATCGTTGTTGCATCAGGCCGCCCATAAAAGCTATGGATAGATAAGAGTTGCTGGTAGGGCTCAGGGGCAGGCTGTAATTAACCGCTGGCAGGATCTGTAAAGTGCTGAATTCGGAAGTGCCTGCAACATCTCTGATCAACTGTAAACCTATAGTGACATTGTCATCAGGAGCGATATTGGCAGGCATTTTAAACTCTCCGCTGAATCCAAAGGTCCGATAGGGAATAGTGACGCTTTGCCACTGATTTCTATAGGAAGCTGCGAGTCGCACATCGCCTGTAAAAATGCCTGCCAGGGCAGGATTGCGCAAGAGGGGTTGATCATAAAATTGAGAAAATCCAACATCTTGCGAAAAAGCAGTGAAGGTAAACCGGCTTACTATGAATAAGAGCAAAAGATATCTGTAATTGCTTCTCATAAATAAATTGTTTTAGAGCAGGGTCACATTGCCTTTATAAGAATAAGGAACCCCGTTTTCACAAATAACATCTACAGTATAAATGTATACGCCGGTATCAGCCATCTTTCCGTTTACCCGTCCATCCCATCCAAAGCCTGGCGTATTGGGTGGGAAGTTGCTTCTTTCAAATACCATCTTGCCCCAGCGGTTAAAGACCCTGAAAGATTTAATCGTTCCAATGCCTGAGGCCCTTACCATCAGTATCTTATTTTCCGGAATATTGCCCTGTGGTACAAATGCATTTGGAATAAATACCTGTGAGTTTTGGCAAAAAACCTTCACGCAAATAACATCGCTTCCACTGCAGTTATAAATATTCGTGGCCTTTACTGAATAGCATACATTGTTTTTAATAGTGGCTACGGGCGAAGAGCAGATGGCATCATTGCATTCAATATCCTGTGATGGGGTCCAGGTGTATTCTTTCATGGGCAAGACGCCGGGAGTAGTCGCATTGGTAATTACTGGTGCGAGCTTCAACAGGTATCCTGTAGGCAAGGTCAGTGTGTCTTGTGCAAATTGTACAATGGGATAGGCACCCACCTGTATCAGGGTGTCAGTGGTAGCACTGCAGCCTGTTTGGGGAGAGGTCACAGTAATAGAGTATATGCCTGCATCTTCCACTTTTACCTTTTCTATGGTTACATTGGGTGAGGCGATCGGGAATTGGCTGCCCGGCCCTTTCCATAAATAATTCAATCCTGCATTGCCCGGGATCGTGCTGAATGCCTGTAAAAAGAGCTTGTCTCCCACACACAAAGGTGTTCTTGTATTGATCACGGGTTTAGAGGGAGATTGTTTGATCGTGACCTCAAAGCTGGTGGGCAGGGAGATACAATTATTTTGGATAGCATAAACAATATAGGTGCCGGCATCCGACATTTTTGCGGCGGGGAAGGTAACCACTGAATTGGGTATGGTATCAGCAAAAGGACCAAAAGCAGGACCTGCCCAAACATAATCAATGGGGCCTGCCTGTGTGCTGGTGGGCGTAAGAGCCGTCAGCGTCAATAATTGCTCACTGCATATGGGAGGGTTGTATCCTGCCACCGGTTGTTCGGGAGGGGTAGGGTCTTTTAAAACAAATACATCGGGTATCTTCTGAGAGGTACATCCGTTGCCGGTAGCTACATATATATTGGAATAGGTGCCTGCGGTGAGCGGGATCGTAATCTTTCCGCTGGCATCTGTGCTGGCAGCCGTAGTATAGCTGGTTTGAAACTTATTATAGTGAACAAAAACCGGCATATTCGGAATGGCATTGTTATTCAGGTCAAGCACATTCAATACAATAGATCCTGATGGTACTCCACATGTGGTGGGGTTGGTATACGACGAACCAACAATCTTAGGAGTAGGATGAACAAAGGTTAGGATCTCAGTTTTCGGGCTTTCGCATCCATAACTATTTGTCTGGCTTACATAATATATAAACCTGGCAGGCACATTGGTGCTGATAACGGGGGCATTGACCAATAATACCAAATTAGCATCATACCATTTAATAGTAGTGCCCGGTACGGGAAGGACCTGTAAAGCGGCAGGAGGCGCACCCATGCAGAGATGAGTGGTATCCTTAACCGGAGCGAGAGGTATGGGGTTTACAATCAACGTGAGGGTATAGGGAGCTCCGGCGCAGGGGCTTTGGGTAGGATTCACAGGTATTACCTGTATTGTTAACGATTGACTGGTAGTACCGGTATTGATAAAAGACAGGGATATAGTGGCATTGGCTCCGGAGGCAGTTCCTGAGCTTATGCCGGAAATATTGGGAGGTAGTGAACCGACAACGGACCAGTTATATGCGCTGTTGGCTACTGTGGAAGAAGGTACAAAAACAGCTGTTGCACCAGAGCAGATCTTTTGCGTAATAATGGGAAAGCTTACTACAGGGCTTTCATTGATGGTTACGTTGGTGGTAGCCACATAGCCAGGGCAGGGTGACGATGGAGCAATAGTATAGGTTACTGTATAAGTGCCTGGTGTGCTTAAAGACGGGTTGATAGCGCCCGTTGTTGGATCAATAGATAGCCCCTGGGTGGAACTGAACGTGCCTCCCGTGGTTCCTGAAAGAGAAACCTGCCGGGGCGTGTTTAGGCTGCCGCAATAAGGAGCGCCGGGGTAATTGATGGTGGCAACAGGCGCGCTGCTTACTGTAATTGTTGTCTTAACAGTATAGTTGGAGCAACCGCCAGCGCCGGGGATGGTATAGCTGATGGTATAGGCGCCTGCTGTAGCACCTGAAGGATTGATCTCTCCTGTTACATTATTTATCGGCAAGCCTGTTGCAGGAGCTATGGAATAAGTGCCACCGGTGGTGCCGGATTGTGCTACAGGTACCGGCAGGTTGGGCGTAGTGGCTGTATTAACCACATTACACAAGGTGGATGGGTTATACGCAATAGCGGCCGATGGGGCCAGGGATATGGTAACATTGGCTGTGGTTGTATAGCCTGGGCATGGTGCAGCGGGCAAAATAGTATACGTTACAATATAATTGCCGGGTGTGCTGGTACCCGGTGTAATGGTGCCGGTTAATGCATTAATGGTGAGGCCTGGGGTGGATGTAAATGTACCTCCCGAAATTCCTGTAAGGTTTACACTGGTGGCGGCATCTGAAGTGCAAATGCCGGGGTAGGTGATAGTGGCCGTGGGGGTACTGCTTACAGTAACTGTTGTCCTGACAGTATAGTTACCGCAACCGCCTGTTCCGGATATGGTATAGCTGATGGTATAGGTTCCTGCTGTAGCACCTGAAGGATTGATCTCTCCTGTTGCAGTATTAATTGGTAAGCCTGCTGCCGGTGCTATGGAATAAATGCCACCGGTGGTGCCGGATTGTGCTACAGGTACCGGCAGGTTGGGCGTTGTGGCTGTATTAACCACATTACAAAGCGTAGTGGGGGTATAACTAATAGCAGCGGATGGCGCCTGTGTTACTGTTACACTGGCTGTGGTTGTATAGCCAGGGCATGGTGCAGCGGGCAAAATAGTATATGTCACAGTATAACTGCCGGGTGTACTGGTACCCGGTGTAATGGTTCCGGTTAATGCATTAATGGTCAGGCCTGGGGTGGATATAAATGTACCTCCGGAAGTTCCTGCAAGGGTTACACTGGTGGCGGCATCTGATGTGCAAATGGCTGGGTACGTGATGGTGGCAGTGGGCGTACGACTTACCGTAACAGTAGCAGTAGTAATATAATTGGAGCAGCCATTAGTACCTGGGATGGTATAGCTAATGGTATAGGTGCCTGCTGTAGCACCCGAAGGATTGATCTCTCCTGTTGTTGCATTTATCGTTAATCCTGTTGCCGGAGCTATCGAATAAGTACCGCCCGTAGCACCGGTATGTATTACAGGTACCGGCAGGTTAGGGGTAGTGGCAGTATTAACCACATTACAAAGCGTAGTGGGGGTATAACTAATAGCAGCGGATGGACTTGCGTTCACATTCACTGTAATGGAAGCTCTGGGACCTTCTCCGCATCCTGTGGTTTGGCTCACATAATAGACCGTGCTTCCAGCCGTAGCTGTTGATGGAGTGGGCGCAGCAGGTGAGCCGATACCTCCTGTGGCACTTGTATACCATCGTAAGCCGGTTCCGGTAGCAGTTAAAGGCACTGCAGTTTGATTCTGACAATAGGTAACAGGTGAGGTGACCAAGGGCGCTCCGGCTAATGTATTCACTGTAACTATGATGGATGCACGCGGCCCCTCACAACCATTAACTGTTTGGCTCACGTAATAGGTCGTACTACCTGTGGTGCCAGTTGATGGGGTAGGGGCAGTGGTGGATCCTGTGCCGCCTGTGGAGTTGGCATACCACAATAATCCCGATCCGGTGGCTGTAAGGGGAGCCGTAGCCTGGTTTTGGCAAAGTTGTACTGGTGAGGTTACTGTAGGCGCTGAGGGCAAAGCATTCACGGTGACGGTAACCGGCACTCTTGCACTTTCACAATTATTGGGTATGGTCTGGCTTACATAATAAGTAATACTGCCTGGCGTACTGGTGGATGGGGTGGGTGCAGTGGCAGCGCCTGTTCCCCCGGTGGCGGACGTGTACCAAAGCAATCCTGTACCTGTGGCAGTCAGAGGAACGGCAGGCTGTCCCAGGCAATAAACTACAGGGGTGGCAGCTACCCCTGGTGGTGGGGATATTGCACGTACAGTTACCTGTTTTGTTTTGATATCACTTCCGCAGGCTGGATTGGAGGCAGTCAGGGTTACCGTATATGTACCAGCCGATGGATAGGTATGGCAGGGAGGGCTGGCAGCGGTAGAGGTAGTGCCGTCTCCAAAGTCCCAGAGAAAAGTGGTGGTGGTGAGGCAGGAGTTGCCGCTGAAGCCATTCGTTGACTGGTTTGTAAAACAAACAGGTGTATTAATACATAAGGGGGTGGTCGGTGTTAGAAAATCCGCAAGAGGCTTCTTTCTTATAATGATCTGGTTAAGTGTATAGGTAGTGGTGAAGCAGCCGTTACTGGCTTTCAGCATAGCTGTAAAATCAGGGTTTGGACAGGAGGATGTTGTATAGGGGTGAGACAAGAGCTGAATGGTATTCGTTCCATTCAGGGGATGTGATAATGTCGTATTGGGGCTTCCATCACCAAAATCAACCTGGTAGGTAGTGCCGGCTGAGTTATTATACCAGTTGCCAATCTGGAATTCAATAGCAGCGGGAACGCACAAACCGGTAGTTGAAGTGGTAGTGGTAAAGCTGGCCAATGGGTTCTGGCCATTATAAAACCGGTAGGTGACACTTCTTGTACAGCCATTGGTGGGTGTAATAGTAAGTACCACGTTATAGTATCCCTGGCTTGTATAGGTATGGTTAGTTTGTGCGCCCGCCGGCCAGTCAGTTTGTGTAAAAAGAGGGGTATTATCCCCCCAGTTTATCTGAAAAATATTACCTGTGCCCATTATAGCAGAACTGTTGCTTACTACGAGTTGGTAAATGGCATTGCCATCGCAATTTGTAAAAGGGGCATCCTTCGTGCCAACGTCTGTTAAAGCGGGCCTGGAAGCAGGCAGGATCGTTAAAGTACCACTGGCGGTGGCCGTACCGTCGGGAGTTGTTACTGATACGCCTCCGGTTGTAGAAAAGTCAGCCACCGTGGCTATGATAGTGGTAGCACTGGTGACAGAGAAACTGGCTGCATTATTACTTCCCAGTTTTACACTGGTGGCGCCTGTAAAATCGGTTCCGGTTATAGTAACAGATGATCCCTGGCATACCGTTGTTTGAGAAAAGGAGGTGATGGTTGGCGCCTGGGCCTGGGCGGAGAGAATACATACAATCAATATAAGCGCCGTAGTACAGAAATTAATAAACACGGATTTACGCGCTCGTAGATGGGAATAGAAAAAATATGGGCGCATATACGGTACAGCAGTTAGGGTTAAATAAAATAGAACTAAGGATTTATTCCGGATATTTTCAATAGCGATCATACCCATTCAACTGGCATGCCATCGTTCATGGAATGAAATAGCTACTATATCCCTATTGGTAAAGGAGGAGGAATGAGATTAACGAATACTTGAGCCCTGGGAAGTTTTGAATAGGTTTGGATACCCTGAAAAAAGGTTACGTTGATGAGTAGAGCTAAAGTACTATGTTATTTGTTTAGATCAAAGCCGGGAAAGGATAAATTAGGAAAAATAATATTGCATTGTCGGGAAGGGGCATTTAATGGCAATATCCGGTAGAAAAATGCCGGGCTTATGGTAAAGCCCGGCATTAATGCATGTTATAGCTATGATCTTATCTGCTATTGGTAAAGCATCTTGCCTTGATAATAATCAAGGATCTTGGTGCGCAGTACATAATCGTACCGGGCAATGATGAGGTTGATATTGGCGCGGTCGAGGTTGTTTTTAGCAATCACATAATCTACAGAAGTAGAAGCTCCTTCATTGAACCTCACTTCTGCTACGCGGAAGGATTCGGCATAAGAAGCTACCTGCTCCAGCAATGCATTGTATTTGTTGAGGGATGCTTCCATGTTGAGGTGGTCGCGCTCAATGTTTTGCTTTAATTGAATGCGCATGGTCTGGGTGAGGACGTTAAAATCTTTCAGGTCGATCTTAGCCAGTGCCAGGTTGTTCCGTACCCTGAAATTGTTGAGGATGGGAATGCTGATGCCTACGCCAAAGTTGGTACGGTAGTTATTGCTGAGCTGATCATAATAAGCGAGTTTTACATTGTTTGCATCCCTGCCTAGGCTGGAGAAGTTGGTGTTGATGCCTGCTCCAAATCCGACGGTAGGAAATAAGCCTCCCCGGGTAGCTTTCACATTTTTCTCTGCACTTTTCACGCGCAGATCAGCAGCCTTTACAATCGCCATTTGTTCGAGGGCTACGGCATAAATACCATCTGCGGTGCCGGCATAATCCTTGGCAAACTGTTCTGCGGTGAGTTTTTCCACGGTCAGGTCTGCGCTATAGGGTTTATTCATCAACTGGGCCAGGGCCAGTTTCGATCTGTTCAGGTTATTCTGGTTGGTGATGAGGGCTATTTTGTTGTCGCTGTATTGGCCTTTGAGATCGAAGAGGTCGGAAGGTTTGATAGCGCCTTCTTTGTTCATGATATCCAGGCGCTCTACCTGTTTGCGGCTTACTTCCAGTTGCTTTTGGGATTGCTCTACGAGGTCCTCGTTGGTGAGGATATCGAGGTAGGCCAGTATTACATCCAGCATGAGCTGATCCTTCTGCTGTTGCAATTCCATACGGCTGGCTTCCCAGGCAAACTGGGCACTTTTGATATTGTTGATCAAACGGAAACCGTTGAACAGGGTGACATCGGTACCTGCGCTATAGCCTGCAGAGGTATAACTCTGTTGCACGTAGCTATTGGTAACGGGATCGATACTACGACCCTGGTAGGCGGTATGGTCTATGTTGGCGCCCAGGGTGGGGATGATGTTGTCTCTGTTTTGTTTCAGGGTGATGCGTTCACGCTGGCTTTGCAGGTCTTTCCGAATAACATCTAAATTATTGGCAATAGCCGTATCTACACACTGCTTCAGTGTCATGGGCGTATTTTGTGCCAAACTGTTCAGCGACATAAGTACTACCGCATAACAGGTCATCAAGGCTTTACCGGGTTTCATTCTATTCTCTTTTTTGTAAATTAAGGTTTGGTATTTAGTTATCTATCCTTCCATCCAACAGGTTGAGGATATGTGATCCATAACCGGCATTTTTTTCGGAGTGTGTAACCTGTATGATGGTGACACCTTCTTTATTGAGTTGTTTGAACAGGTCCATAATATCTTCTCCCTGTTTTGAATTCAGGTTGCCTGTTGGCTCATCAGCCAGCAGCAATTGTGGTTTGGCAATCAGGGCGCGGGCTATGCCTACGAGCTGTTGCTGACCACCGGAAAGCTGGGTAGGGAAGAGGTCTTTTTTACCTACTATCTGGAAGCGGTCGAGGATATCGGCTACCATGGCTTTGCGCTCGGAGGATTTGATGTCCTGGTAAATGAGCGGGGTTTCGATGTTCTCGTATACGGTAAGTTCATCGATGAGGTGATAAGCCTGGAAAACGAAGCCAATATGTCTTTTGTATAACTGGGAGCGTTGTTTTTCTTTCATGCTGTGCACGGCCTCGCCGTTGAAATAATATTCTCCTTCATTGGCATCATCCAGCATACCAATAATGTGGAGCAGGGTAGATTTACCGGAACCGGAAGGCCCCATGATGGACAAGAATTCACCTGCATTGACGGTGAGGTTAATATCTTTTAACAGAAAGGTAGGTTTGCCGCCTACATTGACCCATTTGGAGATATGCTTTAGCTCTAACATGTGATCTATTGTTTTTTGTTTACTATTAATTTGAATTGGCTAGTGGCTAGTGGTAAGTGGCTAGTGCCTACAGCGCCCACTTGCTACTCGCTACTCGCTTCTTAAGCTATTGACGGGATTGGCTGCGGCCACCCGGTAAATTTGCGTAATAATAGTCATTAATGCAATCAATATCATACCGGAAAAGCTGATCAGTAAAATATCGATTCCTATAGTGATCCGGTTTGCAAATATGTTTAAAAAAAAGAAACTCAGCAGGTAGCCAATGGGCAGGGCAATACAACCGGCAATGAGCAATAGTTTCAGGAAACTTCTGCTCAGCAGGGTCATGATGATGGCAATGCTGGCGCCCATTACTTTTCGGATACCGATTTCCTTGCGGCGGGTTTCGGTGCTATAGATCACCATGCCCAGTAAACCGAGGGAGGCAATGGTAATAGTGATGAGGGTAAGGAAACCCAGCATACCCACGGTACCGGTAGCGCTGTTCCTGCCCACCCATTCTTCGCGTAACCATTTACCTTCAAAAGGCTGGTTGGGGAATTGTTTTTTCCAGGTGTTTTCTACTGTTTTAAGAAAAGTAGCGGGTAAGGAAGTTACGGTACTGACCACCAGGAAATGACAGGCTGCGGGCTTTTGGCGTATGACCAAGGGTATAAAGGGAACGGCCAGGCCGCGGTGAGACACGTTTTTCATTACACCGGCTATCTGTACTTGTACGCTATCGTCTATCCAGATTGTTTTACCAATGGCTGCCTGGGGCGAGGTGATGTGCAGGGGCTGTAAGGCCAGTTCATTCAGGACAATATATTTCTCCGCGCCAGCACTGTCGGATAGCTGTGGAAAGCTGGCGCCAGCCAGTAATGAGAGGTTAAGGGTATTGAAGATGCCGGGATCAGCAAAATAATAATCGAGCCCAACGGGTTCTGCGCCCGGTTGAGACCTTGCCCTTGTGTGGCCGGTTACCTCTTTACCAGGTATGGTGGAAATAGCTGCTACGCTGGTAACGCCGTTTAATTGCTCCAGTTCGTGCTTGAGTAAAGGCTGACCGGCTGCTGCTATAGGAATGGTGATCACATGATCTTGTCTGAATCCCGGATCGGCATTGGCCATATAATCGAACTGACGGAAAAAGGTAAGTGTAAATATGGTGGCTACCAGGGACAGGGTGAACTGTACTATGATGAGGCTTTTCCGGAAGTTATTGCCCAGGAATAATTTTACGGTAGAGAGGTTCTTTAATACTTCTACAGGCTTAAAGGAGGAAAGGGCCCAGGCGGGTAGGATACCAGCCAGTAAACCGGCGAAGAGGCTGAACAGGAGGAACCATACGACGGTGCCTGCATCCAGGGCGAGGTCATCGGCGGATGTAATTTCGCGGGCAAAGGGTTGGCCGGTAATGATGTTGAGCAGTAACCAGGCCAGTATCAGGGCCAGGAAGGCTGTTAGCAAAGATTCGACAACAAACTGGGTAAATACCTGGGAGCGGATGGCGCCGGATACTTTTCGGATGCCCACTTCTTTGCCTCTCTTTAGTGAACGGGCAACGGAGAGGTTGGTATAATTGAAACAGGCTGATAGGAGGATGATAAAGGCGATCACTATTTCTGCCAGCACTTTGCCGCGTGAGCCGGTATTGCCCAATGAGGCGCCCATTTCTTCGCTCAATATGATCTTGTTGAGTGGCTGTACTGAAAAAGTGTAGTTCTCTTTTCCTACCAATGTGCTTTGCCTAACCAGTTCTTTTGAAATGCTTTCCACGGCCTGGCTAAGCTGTTTTTCTTTCACCTGTGGTTTGAGCAGCAGGTAGGTATAAGCGCTGGAAATATTGTTCCATTGGTGCAGGTTGGCGGAGAGCTTGCCGGTTTTCTCCAGCAGGGGAACGGAACTCATAGACAGGTAAGCGTCCATCTCAACATGGGATTTGCCGGCTGGTTTGTTCATTACACCGGTCACCCTGAAATCGCCCAGTTCGCTAAAAGACAAGACCTGTCCCATGGGATTGCTGTTGCCATAAAATTTCTCTGCAATGGCGGCACTCAATACAATACTGTTGGGGGCTGTTAAAGCGGTATGGCTGTTTCCGGATTGCAGGGTATAACCAAACAGGCTGAAAAAGTTGCTGTCTGCAAATGCCTGGTGTAAACGCAATTCTTTTACGCCATTGGTGGCATTGGCATCAGCAGGATAGATGCGTGTAAAGGCTTCCACGAGGGCAAAGTCTGTAGCCAGTTTGTCTGCCAGGGGTAAGGGGCTGCTGGCATAGGTATAGGTATTACCCTCCTTGTTGGTCAGGTTGGTGATGATGCGATACGTGCGATCGGGTTGTGGGTGAAACTTATCATAGCTCAACTGATCTTTCACATGGATGATCACCAGCAGGCATACGGCCATGCTAAGGCCCAGGCCAAAGATGTTGATGAAGGAGAATATCTTGTTCCTCTTCAGATTTCGAAACGCTATTTTAAGATAGTTACGTATCATTTTTTAGTGTATCATTCTTTTGTTAAGCTTCGAGCTGTGAGCTTCGAGCCTTTAGTTTTGTACTTGCTTACTGTATTCAGCTCGCTGCTCGCTGCTCGTTGCTCGCAGCTTGCTTTTTATTCACTTCTCAACGTTTTCACGGGGTTGGCCAGTGCTGAGCGGAAAGTTTGTATGCTAAGTGTTATCAATGCAATGATCAGCATAATGGCTCCGCCTTCAGCAAATATCCACCACGGCATGGAAGTGCGGTAGGCAAAGTTTTGCAGCCAGGTGTTGACAGCCCACCATGACAGGGGAGCGGTGATCACGAAGGCCAATATAACCAGCACTATAAAATCTTTTGACAACAAGGATACGAGCTGTGTTACAGAAGCACCTAATACTTTGCGCACGCCTATTTCCTTTACGCGCTGGTGGGTGGTATAAATTACCAGTCCCAGTAATCCCAGGCAACTGATGAATACGGCGAGGCTGCTGGCCCAGGTCAATAAGCTGGAAGTGTTTTGTTCTGTCTTATAGAAATCTGCGATCTGCTCATCAAAAAATTTATATTCAAAGGTTCTTTCGGGAAATACTTCTTTCAGGGCTATATCCAATTTGGCAAAAGCTTTCTTCCAGGTATTGCTGCCTGCTTGCTGTGGGGGAAGCAGGATATGGAAGGTATTGCAATCATCGCTTTTGGCGGTAAATGCCAGGGGAGCAATATTGGTGTGCAGGGACTTGGTATGGAAATCGGCCACTACGCCCACAATGGGCAACATGGTATTGTCGCGCCGTTTGATGTGTTTGCCAACAATGTCAGCAGGGTTGGTAAATCCCATCTCGCGGGCAAATGCTTCATTGACGAGGTATTCTTTGCGGACGGTATCGCTGGGTTGCAGCATCTTACCGGCAACCAGTTTGATCTTATAGAGGTCGAAATAGGCAGCATCACCCAACCTGATCTCGGTCATTTTCTCGATGGTCTTTTTTCCATCATCGAATAGCAGGGCAGAGGAGGAGGTACCTGTTGAAGCAGGAGGGATGCCGCTGAGTGTAACCATCTGTATCCCGGGCATGCTTTTCAGTTTTTGGAGCAGCACCTGCTTTTTTGAAAGACTGCTCTCTCTCCAGGGGATGGTAAAATTAACTATGGCATCCTTGCGGTAGCCCAGGTCTTTATTGAGTGAATAATGTATTTGTTTGGCTACCATGAGGGTGCCGATGATGAAGAACTGGGCTATGATGAATTGGGATACGGTCAATGTTTTGCGGAGCCAGGCGCTTCTTGTTTTGCCGCTGTTGCTGAAAGCCTGATTTTTCAATACCAGTACAGGTTTAAAACCTGAAAGCACCAGGGACGGATAGAAGCCTGCCAGCAGGCTCACGACCAATACCAGGGCAACGATGAAGGCTATAATATTGGGCTGGAATATGCGGTTGAAGGTAATGTCTTCGGGTATATAGGCTGAAAATGCTTTCAGGAGGAGGGGAGTGAGGGCTATGGAGAGCAGGGTAGCAGTGATGGTGAGGGCCAGTGTTTCGCTCATGAACTGTGCGATCAGCTGGGGCCTTGTGCTGCCCATGGTTTTGCGGATACCGGTTTCTTTGGCCCGTTGAACGGACTGTGCCGTAGTAAGGTTGATAAAATTGATGCATCCCAGTATTAGCAGGAAGGCGGCTACGAGGAGCAATCCATATAAGGTAGGTTTGTGGGCCCGGCGCTCTCCAAAAAGATCATACTTATCGTTGAAGTGCATATCATTCAGTGGCTGTAAGAGCTGCTTTGCAGTAAAGCTGCTGCTATTGGGAGCATGGCCGGCTACCAGGGCACTGATCTTTGCGGCAGTTTGTGTGGGTGAAACGTCTTTCTTTAGTTTTACCAACAGCTGGGTGTTGCCAAAGTAATTGTTCCAGGTGGTCCAGCTAAAATTATTCTCGAGCTTACGGGCAGAAATGGTGGCAGTAGCAATAAATTCTTTGAAGTTCAGGTCTGTAGTCTGCCCGAGATCTTTCACGATACCTGCCACGGTTACTTCAATGCTGTCATCGTAGGTCATCAGTTGTCCTACTGCGCGGGTAGGATCTGCCAAAGAGAAATACTCTTTGGCGCGGCTTTCGGTCAACACGACTTTGTAGGGTTCTTTGAGTGCATCGGGCGAACCGGCCATCCACTGGTAGCTGATCAGGTCAAAATAATGCTGATCGGTAAAGATCACGCCTTTCCTTGCCTTGAAAACCTCGGGCTTTTGGTTGTTGGCTTTGTTGATGCTCACCCTGGGATCGTAGGTGGTGTAGATGGCCACGGTATTTTCCAGTCCGGGAATTTCGGTACTGGCGGCGGCCGGAAGGGGAGCAGGTACCCCGCTGTTGTCGTAATGGGAGCCTGAGAAATCGAGGCTGGAAACGACGCGGTAAATGCGGTCTCCGTCTTTGTGAAAACGGTCGAAACTAAACTCATACTGCACGATCAGGTAAATGACGAGTGAAGCGCTGATGCCTACGGCCAGTCCCAATATATTGATAAGGGAGAAGGCTTTGTGCTTCCTGACATTACGAAAGGCCAGTTTTAGGTAGTTCCTGATCATATGCGTTTTTCGATTTAATAGTTTAACAATGTTAAACTAATAGGCTCCCGGAACAGCTTTTTGTTGCATTAAGGGCTGTATATTTTCATGGCTATACTTTCCCCGCCGTTTGGGAGCCTGCGGGTAGTATGGCAAACACATGCCAGAACGTAGGTGTATGATTTGCAAGGAGCTATGAGGCATTCCCCATACGAAGTAGTTCGTTTCCGATACAAAAACTGTCCGGTTTTGATACAGGGGAAGTCGGGAAGTCCAAAAGTCGGGAAGACGGGAAGTCCGTTAAGTCCGGAAGTCTGGAGGCTGGAGTTGTGAGATGGAGCTTTGTACATAACTAGCTGCAGGCTCCAGAGGATGCTTTACGAGGTAGTAAGCCTATGTATTTTTAAGAAAATGTCTATTTGTAGAGCTAAAAAGTTCTCAGCTTACATAGTTCATCCCAGATGGGTGTTGCCAGTATTGGCACGGGGGCGACAGGATTTTTTAGTTTTTTATATCCTCATTATAGAGATCTATAATCCCTGTTTTTTCTCATTGTTAGGGGTTGTTCCATCATCTCCTTCTTTGATCGCCTTGAAATATTCCCTGATCAGGGCGGTATATAACTTGTTGCGGGTGACGTTGAGGCGTATCTGAGCCTCCTTCCTTAAATCCTCATCGGCCATTACCTTTTTTGCCTCAAAATTGGCCGCTTCCATAATGGCATTGGTGCGCAACTGTTTGGGGCTGAGCTTGCGTTTGCTCATATCGGGGTATGCGCTGACTACTGTTTTATCGCCGTATTGTTTGAACACAAGTTGCTTGCCCAGGTGACCGGACAATTTCTTTAATAAGATGTTTTCGCTGATGGCCATACAAATTTGTTTTAAGCCCCGGTATTGGTAGTGTGGAGCCTACTGAAGATATGGGATTTATTAATACACCCGAGGTAATGCCGGGGTTATTTTAGGGTATGGACCTGCAAATAACCCAGAGAAAATCCCATCAATACCCCAGGATGACCCTAAGATGGCTGAATCTTAAGGCCAGGGTAAAACTTAGTTCAGGATGAATTACAGGTTTCGTCTGCATACAAGGGAGAAGTACAAGTTCCGGTGGTTTGAAGTGTACCGTTACTGGCTACCTGCCAGGTGCTGATGGTGGCAGGTTTGGTATTTTGTGTTCCGGGTTGTTTTTGTGCAACCTGGTACTTGTTGGCAGACTGACTTAGGCTTATAGGAATGGCTTGCTCAATTATAATTGAGTATACGATTGATGTGTTAGTCTGTTGTGCTTCCTGTTCAGGATGTTGGCTGCACCATGCACGTTTCTTTTCTGTCTCCTCCAGTCTTTTTTCTATTGCTTCCTTGTCTTTCCAAATTGATTTGCCGTATTTGTCTTTCTTGCGCAGCAGTGATTCATTGCTGTACTTTCTTCTCTTCCTTACTTTCGTTGGCTTTGGCTGCCAGATGTCCTCCCCCCGGCCCCCTCCTGCAGAGGGGGAGATGGGATTGGTAATTTTCTTTTGTTCCCAGTATTCTACATAGCATTTCCAGAGGAGTTGTTTTACCTGATCGTCTGTATAAGGATTCTCTTTTAGTAAGGTAAAGGCTTCACCGGTGAAGGAGCGGTACATCCAGAATTGGCGCCAGCCGGGAGGTAGCTCTTTATAAATAGCGGAACCGATCTTTGAAGCACGCGCCAGTAGGCGGGCATAGATCATGGTCCACTTAAATTCGGGACTGGTTTTGACACGCTGACTGCTGAGGGAGCTTTTGACGCGCACATAATACTGGCCGTCCATTTTGTAGAAAGTAAGGTCGTCGATTGTGCCTTCGAGGAAGCACAGTCCTGCGATTTGTTTTGCCATAGGAACCGGATTTGGTTTATGAATTTACTTAAATTGGCAGTAAGGAAAAAATTAATGTGTGGTTGAAAAAGCTGCGAGCTGCGAGCTACGAGCCCCGAGCGAAAGGCACTAAGGGGTGCTGGTTACGGTTCGCTTTGGATTAGGGGCGGACGGAGAGCAAAACTGTTTGATTTTGAAATGGTTCGTATTCGGACGGAATGATTGACCGCAATGTAACCAGGTATCAATTTTAGTAAAATGCGCCTTTTATACTCCTGGCAAACGGCTGGTCTACGGTTGAAAGTCGGTTGATCCACGGCTGAAGGTCAATAGCGATTATTGATTATTAATTATTGATTACTGGTTGCTGATTACTTGTTGGAATGACTAAGGGTAGGCGGGGAGGCAGGTGCTGGTTGCTAGTTTGCCCGAGTAAGGGCTGGGGGATAATAAAACGATTGATTGTGAAATGGTTGGGGTTTTGTGTGGGGATGAGATTGGTATGGTGTTAAGGAGTTGCGGATTTTAGTAAAATGCGCCTTTAATATTCTTCATACAGGCAATATCTGTGCACTGTCCGTTCTCCGTCGGGGAAAGGTCCGGTAAATATGTTTTTATTACCTGGCTGGGCTGGTTGGCGGTGGGCAGGGTTAATCCCCAAACCTTTCTCCTATCGTTTTTGTGATAAGGTCCACGAAATAAGTATTCCTGACATTGACTTCGTTGTTTACAACAATATTCCCCGTTCTATCCATGCAATAAGTTGCGACTAACTGTTGGTTGTTGAATAAAAGTACTTTGGTACGCACATCGATATTGGTCTTAAAAAAAGCCTTGCTGTTTTGCCGGAGGCATTTTTGAAGTTGTGCTATAAAGGTTGGACCGGACAGCTCCATTTTGTGATAGTGGGAACCAAAATAGCTTTCAAAATTCCCGCAGCTTACAGCAATAATGGTTGTGATGCCCGGGTGTACATAATGTAGCTCCACGCGATTAAAGTTGACTTTGCTACCCTGGTATTGGTTGCAGGAGAAGGCTAAGGTGCCAAGGAAAAGAAGGAAATAGCGTATCGGGCGGTTGGTCATGGTATTGTTACCAGTATGTAGGTTTAAATAAAGATAATACTCCCCAGTTATTTAACAGTAACAAAAAAACCGCTGATATTACTACCAGCGGTTGAGTTTTTTATTACAGGCACAAGTACTCCCGTCGCACGCGACCTTCCCTGCATTGCGCCAGTTAGGGGAGAAGAGTATCATCTAATAAGGACGAAAAATCATAAATTCTTGGTAAGCGACCTGGACAAGAAAAAATAAGAATCGTGTATTTCTTTAGATCAAATCGAACATCGAAGTTGCCGCTACTATCGAGGAATTCCTCCTTCGTCAAATGCTTTACATTTACAAGCGTATCATTATGCAGGGCACCTAAATGAATTTTAAAATTTTTAATCTTAAAAGAATCGATTTTTTCCATAATTATCCCCGCTGCACCACGAACCTGCAAGAATTTATTTTTCTTTTCATATTCTATCTTTGTAAAATGCACTTTCCATATCCGCAGGTTTAAAGCATAGTTGTCCTTGATAAAACCTCCCGATGTATCTTTAATCTTTGTTGATCTCAGATTTATCGGAGCTATTTTATCAATAGGGATCAATGTTGTTTGACTAAAAGACTTACCCCACAAGAGTATAATTATACTCCCGACTAAAATATTTTTCATAGTTTATTAATTTTCAGTAACGGCTGCATTTCCGGGACTTGTTCCTCTTCTCTTATCATTATTTGGCAGCTTTTTTGCCTTTTCAGCAGACTTTTTGTGTGCATCGATATTTGTTGTTTTATCATGTGTCCATATGAAAAGCTCAGTCAACTCATGAAGAACTATACTTGACCTATCCTGGGCTACCTTTTCATCACCAACTTTCGTTTCCCATTTGAGAGAAGCGGGTATCGTCAATTCGCCTGCATTTTTGGTTGATGCCGGTATTGCGTCAGTCTCTGCAATTGTTCCTTCTTCATTAGGACCGTACTTTTGGGTCGATAAACTAACAACTCCTGTACCTGCCGAAACCATATCATCTTTTGTATAGGAGTAAAGTTTTTCTGTTGGCTCACCATCCTTTTCTCCTGTTGCAGGATCTATTTTTTGGATTCTATAGTCTGCCTTATCCGAAACAGCATACAAATAGTGTTCGTCTGCACCTATCATGTCTGTGAGAACCTTTACACCCGGATCATTTAATTGTTCCGTAGTTAAGCCTTCTTTATCAAAGCTAACCTTGCCTGTAGTTTCATCTACAGAAACGCGGCTTTCCATGCCCGGCACAAGACTATGAATGTCCCTTTTTGCCTGTTCCTTATCTCCTCCTAATGTTAAATCAAACGCAGCCATTCCATCAGGATCTATAAAGCGAAGAGGATTGTTAAATGCGTAAGCATACGGGCTCCATCTTCTACTTTTTTCTGACAAAGGATCCATCGCATGCCACCTGCCCGTCTGCTGATCATACATTCTGGCGCCATAGTCGTACCATTCCAACCCACTGCCATCACTAAACTCCTTTTCCTGCTTTTCCTTATCGTTGTACTCATATTTATTATCTAGCTTTCCGATTGCCTTGGAAGATATCCCCGCCATAGTCAGTCCAAAAGGGTAGTAATGTGTTTCCTCGGTGATAGGGCCGGTATAATGCTGTACCACCAGGTTATCAAAGAACACATCCCAGTTCTGGGTTTCATTGCTCACGTAAATATACAAATATCCGTTTTTGGTCATGTTGACGGTGCCGGGAGAAAGTGTATTGAGCGCATCCGCCCCTTGTACCGCCTGGGCTCCGCTGCTAGCAGCCACATAATTTAACTGCTCATCCAGCAATATCCAGTTGAGGTAGGCTTTGGGTTTGCTGGCCTGGCTAGGATTGTTTCCTGACCGGAAGCTACCCAGGGCGGCCAGTAAGGGGCTGGTGGTCCCATTGTTCAAGGCCGCCAGGGTTCCCTTGTTTTCTCCTGCTACTCCGATGATGCCGGTAGCCAGGGAGCTAAGGATATCTGTGAGGGGATTGCCACCCTCATTGGCAGTGCCGCCAGTTTTGTAAAAAGACTTTATAAGAATGTCCACTTTATCACCACTCATCACCTTCAGAATGATCGCCGGGCCGACTTTGTTATTGCTGCCATTGGTACGGGCCAGGGAGTCGTTGGGGCTGGTGGTGCCGTCGGTGGGATAGCCGCTTACTAATGCCTTTGCATAAGCAGACCTGGGGATATTGTAAAAAAGCTGGTCTTCTTTAGCCCTGTAGGCAGCTTCCATGGAAGCCATGTATTTGGCGGTATCGGTTTGTTCGGTGAGTACCATGCGTACATTCCCCAGGTGGTCTTTGAGGAAGTAATCGTACTGGAACTGGTATGCAGTGTCGCCATTGAGAAATCTCCTTTTCACATAGCGCAAACGACCTTCTTCCTGGCTTATGAACTGGAGGGTATCGTTTTCGTATACGCATCCGCCAAGATAGAGGGTAGTGGTCGTTTTTACCGGGTTTACCGAGCTATCGGATACTACCTTGCGTAGTTTATTACCTTGCGCATCGTAGGTATAGGTAATACCTCCTTTAATTTTTCCACCCGGGGCTTTTACCTGGACATAACGCACCAACTGAAGCTGGTTGTATGCAATACCGTTCTCCATGTCTTTATTCTTATCGCTAGCCAGGTGGCCATTGGCTTCGTAACTGTAATCTACGGTGGAATTGGTTTTTCCACCCGGCAGGGTTTGCATGTACATACCCGATGCCCTGAAGTCGCCCAGCCTGGTGGCGGTATCATTCACCCGGTCAATAACATTCAACAGCTTGTTGCTGTATGCATAATAATTATAGAGCAGGCTGTCAATGACAACACTGCCGCCCGGCTTCCAGCCGCGCTGGTTCATGGTGAGAATATTACCATTGGCATCATAACTGAGGCCGGTGGCACTGAAATCAATTCCTGCATTGAGGTTGAAAGTACTGCCGGTAAATTGTTTGAAGTATGCGTTGGTAAGACGGTTGACGGCATCATAGGTAAAGTCGTAGCGCCTTACGCGGTTGTCGCCGCCGCTTTTCCAAAGCATACCAGCTACGTTGCCATTGAACAGGTTGGCAGCGTAGGGGTCGGACACCCCATTTACGCTAAGGTTCTTTTTATCATAAGCAAGGTCAAATCCAAAGTGATTGGTGGTGCTGTTACTGTCTTTGGCATAATCGCGGTTGACGCCCAGCATCCATCCCCGGATATTGTAATCATAGTTTACAGACTCCAGTGAGCCTCCTGCCGCTCCCCCGGTAGGGGAGAGTGTCTTTTTCTTTAATTGCCCCAGGGCATCGTATTCATGTTGAACAACGACCTGATCGGCCTTATACAGGTGTTCGCCTGTATTATTAAAATAGGAATGGAGGTACTTCTTTGTGCTCAGTATCCGTCCCAGGTCATCATAGGCCATGGTAGTGACCACCACATGTGTCTGTGGGTTGTTGTTACCTGCCTTTCGCATTCTTTGCGTAGTAACAAGCAGTTGACCACTCCATGTGTATTGGAGAGTAGTATGTTCTTCGCCGTTGGTGATATTGGTGGCGAGTGTCTGAATTAGGCGGGCTTTATCATTATAGAAATTGACTGTGTACAGATAGGTATTAGTACTCAATACCTTAGTGCGTGTACCGGTTAAAAGCCCGGTAATATTGTTGCTCTGCACATTGGGTTGAGGGTAGGGCCATTGTGAATTGGAAGGTGATTGCAGATATATATCATAGGCATCATAATAAGTATCGCGGAGTGGGTTGCTATAATCGTTGCGCCAGGTGTAGTTGTCGTAGAAATTATGTGTATACTCATCTTCTGTATAATTGCTCAGATCCGGATAGTTGGTACTGCTCCAGGCTGCATTGGTATGAAATGCCAGGTTGTCGTAATTGGTAAGATCGGGAATGAATCCGGTAGCAACAGTTCTGTTGAGGTCATCATATTGGGTATAAATCCAGCCTTTGTACCCTAAGCGCATATTACGATCCTGAGACAAAACCAACCTGTCACGCGCATCATACACCATGCGTACTTCACCGCCATCGGGTACTTTTTTTCGGATCAGGCGATTACGGGCATCGTATTCATAACGGAAACACTGACCTCCCAGGATCAGGGCTATGGCAGGGGCATTAAAAGCTGCAGGGACAATTACTTCTACGCCCCGTGGCTGGATCACAGCTCTTAGCCGGTTGAAGTCATCGTAAATATAGTAAGTGCAGAGCCAACCGGTGTATCCACTTCCGCTACCATTATCAGCAGTAGCAGTGTTTTGTACTTTTTTAAGTATCACCTGCCCTTGTTTGTCCTTAAATTCTATGACCTGCTTACCTTGATCATCGACGGTAATGCTCTTGTAGAGCTCATTGACCGGATAAGGGCCGGTAAAGGTATAGGTGCCAAAATCATTAATTACATCGGTTACTGACCACATCACTACGCTATCGGTAAGGGTATTTAAGTAGTATTTGGTTTTTATGGCGTGGCGGTCATTTTCAGCTGCCTGTGAGGAGGACCCTACCCAACTGACCCCGGGAGCAAACCTTTCCAAGACGCGGTTGAGTGGGGATGCTTCAAAAGTGGTTTGCCCATAGGCCCAGTTAAGGCTATTGGGGCCGACATTGGTCTCCCCGGTTTGGCCGGTCAACTGTGCATTATAAAACTGTGTCTGTTGGTGAAAGGGATTGAGCTTAAAGAGACCATCGTTAATCGAAGGGTTACTGCCGGCATTGTTGGCTGCAAAAGGAAGGTACTTGCGTTGTTCGCGGCCAAACTCATCGTAGACAACTGCGCTCACCAGATCTACTGCAGCGGCAGAAGAGGCGGGAGCAGAAGGATTGGTGACCAATGATCCTTTTTTTACCACGGTTTGGATTGGGCGGCCCAGGCCATCGAAGTAAGCGGTGGTTTGGCGCACATCCTGGAGGTTGCGACCAGACAGGGTAACCGGGTTCTGCTCGGGGGCCAGGGCATCCCAGGAGCGGATGTAGTTGACCTTACTGGTATTGCTGTAAGGGATGGGGAGTGGCGCAGGGGTTTGAGCCTGTACTATATTTTGCAGACAGAGTACTCCTATTATCAAATATCTGCTTCTCTTATATTGAGTGTTATTGGTTTGACTATTCATGATCATGCGGATAAGGGGGTTATTGGTTAATGTTCTTCTGGTACTGGTAGTCCATGGTTTTAAGGACATTTTTATTTTCATCCCTTACTGTCTTTAACCTGCCAAAGCCATCGTATTCGTAGTAAGTAATGCGGTTGTTGACGTCGGATTGGTTGGTAACTCCTATCAATGGATCATAAGTATAGGTGGCCATTTGAGCATTCGAAGGATAAAGCCGCAATTCGTCAATACCTCCGGTTCCGGAAACAGATAAAGTAGTGCTGGTGGCGGTTATCCTGTGCTCAAAATAAGTCCATCCCTCTACGGTGCGGCCCATCGCTACGGTACCAGTGCCTCCTGTGATGGAATAAGGATTGTTGGTAGTAACATTGCGCCAGTAGGCAATGATGTAAGTTTTACCATTGGTCACCTCTTTAGAGAGGCTGGTGGCAGCAGTAAGGTTGTAATATTTCCGGCCAGTAGGAACAAAAGTGCCCGAAGCAGGTGTGGTCACTGTGCCAGTGAAAGTCCAATTACCATTGCCATCGCTCTCAAAAGAGGAATAGGCAACTTGTGCAGCAGCAGCGTTGTTTACCTGTGCGATCATATACCTGTCGTCGTAATCCCAGATATATGCTGTATGAAAGTCGTTCTTTGAAACAACCTCCAGGGGATTTCCATTGGCGGAGTAGCTTTTTACCTCGCTCTCCAGTGCGTATTGGGAACCGGATGGGCTAATTTCCAGTTTGTATCCTTTAGCAGGCATCAAGGCCTGCGAACTGCCAAATTGATCATACTCCATTTTCGACCCGGCTACAGTGCCGGTATAGGGAATTACAGATGTGGTTGATTCGATCACAGGAGAAATGATATTTTTGGAAACCATTGCCTCAACAATGGGTGGGGTGGGTCCTCCATCCGTCAACTCAGGATAGCGGTAAGACCAGGTTGTTGCCTGTCCGTCACTTTGGACGGTTAACTTGCCGGAAAGTTGCAGCCGGCTGTTATAAGAATACCTTTCAAAAGTGGAAATGCTATCGCCCGAATTAGTATACAGAATAACCGTTTTGTTGTCCAACATAGAAGTGCCTATAAAATTCACCTTTGTATAGAACAATGAAGATATAGGAATACTAGGGGGAGCATAATTACTGGGGAAAATGGGTGTGTGCAAGTAGCTATAATAATATTGGCTGGTGGGTTGATAAACATATTTTTCTCTTCTTACGGGAATAAACTGTTCTGTTTGAGCATTGTATTTATAGTCGGCCCGTTCATTTAATTTGTTATAAAGAAAACCTTTTGCTTCATACCCCAAGGTATTATTATAATAGTTTGTTGGCTCAAAAAACTCATTGCCTGAAGTGACATCATGTAAATCGTACTTGTACACTGTTTTACCAAGGGGGTACCTGTTGAAGGATTCATCCATATCTCCATCATATACGGCAACATCGGAATACAAAACCGGGGGGCGGCCATTGACGAGCTTCCTGAAGTTGAGGGCATTGAAAGTAGCTTGCCATTCCCATGCCTGCGTGCCGAACGTGTATACAAACGGGTTAAAAAAGGATACGCGATCTCCATATTCATTCAGCCCAAGGATCATATTATTGATGGGAAAATAATTGGGGTAAAAGGAAAAATCCAGGTAGGTCAATATATTGGGATCTACGGTTGCCTGCCCCAGGCCGGTATGCTGGTTGGGGGAAGTGTAAGTGTCTCCGTAAACTTCACGATTGGTTTTGCCATAGCGGAAAGTCTTTTTGCCCGCTACCACGCCCTCTTCTGTATAATTGGTAATAGTTCGTATGCGGAAACCGGCTGCATTCTTGGGTACGCGGTTTTGCATATTGTATACATAATTTCCGTCATTATCCATTAAGGACAGGAATTTATGGTTCTCAAAATCGAATTCTGTATAACCGCCGGTAGGGTACTTTATTTTTCTGAGTACTCCGTGGGATTCGGGACTTGCGGGCAGCCGGCAGTCGCTGTTAAAACTGGTGGGCAGGGAGAGTTTGAATTTGTAGAATGGAGTTACATCCGCAGTCAGTTTGGTGACGGGGGTGAGGCCAGCAGCGGCAGCCTGGCCGGTGGCAACCATATCGCCCTCGGTAAAGAAATTGAAATTGGGCAGGTCGGTACCGTAGACATTCAAATATCCCCAATGATCAGTGCCTCCGAAATAGGCCCGCGAAAGATAAGAACATTCATATTTTTGAGGAGCGACGTTCTGGTTGCTACCTTTTACTACCACGCTGTCTAAGGTGGCTGTTGCATACGAATAACAATTGCCCGCACCTGGCTGTACTGAAATGCCGAAATCTATCACCCGGACTGCGGAAAAATTCTCCAACACCTCTATGTTATTGACATAATTCAGGGATGATCCTGTTGCGTTTTTATAATTCAACCTGATCAAGGTTTTTCCGCCCGCTCCATAACTGATAGAGGATAGCAACTTCATCTTGTAAGAGAATGGCTCATAGGTGTATCCCCGTTGGGCAGTGTAGATATGATTGAAAGAGTAATCGTTCAAGATATAATGACCAATTTTAACAGAGGGTTCATCGCAGGTCATGCTTTGCTGGTTCTCCATCAAAATGTCATAATTAAACAAAATGGGTTCAGGCGAATGTGGCAAATCAATCCGGGTAAGTGACCAGGAGACATAGCTTCCCTGATGAGCGGAAAATCCACCCTGGTAGGGTATGTCGGCTCCATCAAAAGTATATTTCACGCCTTCCTCATCAATAACAGTGAAGGACTCGATCTTTGAATTGGTTATACTGCAGTTGATCTTTACCTGCCTGTTGTCTGATACTTTATAGACGAGGTTTCCACTTTCGTTGGCAATGATGAATTCAAACGAACTGCCGTTGGGCAAAACTGCATTGAATTTATCATATCCATAGTTGTAATCAGTAATGCACATGTTCCCGCAGAAATTCAGGTACTGACTACTACTTGGCGCTTCCAATACAAAATTCTTTAATTCATCGGGAACGAACTCGATTGACCGGGAAATGCAGGCGCTGACGGATAGGGACCAGCCCAGGCCAAATACATCATAATTGTAACCTGGCTTCAGGGGGTGGGCCACATATTGTAACGATATCGGGATCTTGTATCCCCTGTGATTGATCTCATACAGGGGGAAAGAAATATCGGGCACGCCAGTGGAATAATTGACCCCATATTCTCCATACATTTTGAATGCTTCTGCCTGTGGTGAAGTGGGTACTGAAAGAACAAGGGACTGCCCGTTGAGTGAAGCTCCAAGGGCGATCATAAAAAGCAGGGTTAAGGTTTTTTTCATTTTGACAAATTCCTGGGTTTAAAAGAGAGGTTTCTATAAAGGGAACCATTTAGAGACTGTGGTAAAGAAACTGGTAGTGATGATCTTCAGATGTGCAATCAGGTTTAATAATTTTGGTTGATAAGACAAATTGTACAGCGATGCAATTGTACTATGGAATTGGCATCATCGTTATGTTTACTTAAAGTAAGTACAAACTTGCAATACTGACAAGGACAAACCAATAAGTGTGTCGTTTTGACAAGTAACTGTGCAGAATCGGGCTGTAAGTGTGCAGGGCAGACGAGGCCAAAATGGAGAAAACTGTGTTCCGCCGGAAGGGAGCAAGGGCTTTATATGAAAGATATTATCAGTGATAGGTTCACTCGCTCCGCAAATTCCTGATGGGATTGGTGAGCGCCTGTAAACGTCTATTATCATAGTGATCAGGTTAAGGTATCGATCTGTATGCTTGCGCCAGTAGCGGCAATATTTCCGGGCCAGCTGATCTTATAATTGCTTTAGGTATATAGCGGTTTTGTTTTTAAAAAGTCCTTCCATTTCCCCCAGGTAGAAAACGTTTTTTTCAACGTGTAAATAGTCATCTGCCTTTGAAATGATTTTGATGCCTGATACTTTATGGGTCGAGTCGTACTCTGCCTCGATATCAAAGATTAAAGGGATGTTATTACCGTTTTGTCTTATAATCTCTGAATAAAAGAGGGTATTATTGTTGATGGATTTATCAGTAACAGGGTAATTGTATTGAATTCTTTTATTTTCTGAATGATTTAGTATAACGGATTTGTGGGACAATAGATGTAGCATAACTAAACCCTCCAGGCGGTATTCCCCGGTTCCTTTGCCGGTTGAAGCTTTGGGATTTAATGTTGTTGTATTTGCAATTTCCCCCTTGCACATGGACCTTTTTGTGATTTCGATATTGGCAGGGAGTTCGACTATGGAATTGTTTACCCGGAATGTATCCAATCCAATCCGCAGTTGGTATTGGAATATCAATAAAGAATCGCTGCCTATGCTGTTGTAAAAAGCTACATCAAGCACAAATGATTTCGCTTCCCTTTTTAAAGGAAGAGCAATTCTTTGATGTTCTCCTTGGATTTCATTACAACCTTGAAACGTCAGCACAAGGAGTATTCCTAATAAATAAGACCTCATCTTTTTTTAACATTACAATTCATCTTACTTACGAATCATCTTCGTCTCCCATTGAGCTTTTAGCCGTTTCCATATTGTCAAATGTTCCCACTGAGACAGTTGCACAGGATTTACATTTTTCAATTTGTTGAAATAACTATTAAATCTTCAATCAGCAAAATTCAAACGGCCAGGTGAGCAATTTTGATACAAAACGTACAGATTTTGGATAAAGGTGTACTGGGAGGAGGGATAAAAATGAAGAAAGCCCTGTTCCGCCGAAACAGAACAAGGCATAAAATTCAGACCAGTCTAAGGTATTCATCAAGACTACCAGCTTTTTATCTTCCTCTAACGTTAGGTCCTTGTTGGAGACCATTTTCTCATGTAATTGATTTATGATAGTGTTAAAGTTACTTAGTAATATTGTATCAATCGTTATGTCATTAAAGGTAATTCCTTTGCAAAGGAGAGGTTTTTGGGGTTGACACGAGTCTGATCTAACCTGGGATTGCCGGGCGTTTAGACTGATGGTCAAACTGAGTGATATTAATTAGTGCTTGCTTCATATGTCTTTATTTTAGTAAGCTTTGCAACAGGATTTGCGTTTATGATTGCCCTTGGAATGCCAGTTAAGCTCTTAAATTAATAGCTATAAAGCTTTAAAGAGTCTTCTATTTCCTCGTCGATCTCAGCATCAAACATGTACTTGTAGATAATTGCATTATTTTCTGCTTTATAAAAAATAAATACAAACCTGTAAAATCTTTTCTGATACTTGGCCAGGCAGCTATATCGCAAGATCTTCTTCAATACCTCTTTTTTTAAGTATCTTATATGCAAGGTATTTTCCCGAGTATACATTTATATTCTTAAACTCTTCTTTCAAATCAATGGTAGCTGAATCATTGGGGTCAATATTGCTATTTGACTGCTGTTTTACTATTTAAAATAAGTATGTTCTAATAGAAATAACAACCCATCAGTTACTTAATGGCAACAAAAAACCGCTGATATTACTACCAGCGGTTGAGTTATTTTATTCCAAGCACAAGCACGCTGCGCGCTTATTCGATCTGCCTGCTTGCGCTAATAGGCAGTAAAAGATAATCCTTGAACCTACAAAATCCAAACTGATAAGTGTACCGCCTTGGCCAATAGTCACGCAGATTTAACCTAAGTGTATAATCGGTGATTGGCTAAAAATGAACAGATCCCTGTTCCAACGAAACAGGGATTTGTGTGTTGGCGGCCTTATGATGCGTCATAGTCCGCGAAGTTCACTTTGATTTATTATGTAGCGTAACTAATATCCATGTAGAGGTAACTAATAGTACAGAGGAAAGCATCCCATATCCTATGATACCTTCAAACTCAATACTATTTCCTGTTATGCTTTTAAGAAACTGAATTAAGAAATAGATAGCTAAGGTTGCCTGTAAAATTAATGCTGCTATTAGTGCTATTTTCATTTTGTTACTTTTTGTCTAGTTTGCGTAATGACTGATGCATTAAAGTTTGTTGGATTGCCAACAATTATAGGTTGCCCGTCTTTGAATTTTACAGTTTGGCCAACATAATATGAGACACTTTGATTCGTAGAACCCGTTAATCCAGAGGTTTCATAATTAATAGTTACCGCTACCTGAATAGTTGCATTGTATTTGTGATTGGTAGAATTATTGGTATGGGCCTGACCATTGGCTAGACTTTTTGTTGATTCGTTCGTTAGGGTCATTCCTGCCTCAACACTTTCCTTATCTCCAACTTTTCCTTTAATATCTGTGCTGATCCCTTTTGTAGTTGAATTGGTTGATTCCGCATTTGTGCTTGATGTTCCTGAGGTGGTTCCTAAATATTCATCATAGCTTACAACCATCGGTGTGACACTAATGCTTACCTGGTCATCAAAAAGAGGATCATTAAACTCGCCATCGAATTCCATAACTCCAGGAGCCCCTTGAAAGCGATCTTGTACATATTTTTTGAGTTCATTCTTCGCTGCTGCTCCCTTTTTTCCATTAGCCTTAAAATCACTTTCGGGTTGAGGTCCTAAGCCACTAGCATTTTTAAGGACGTCTTGAACTACTTCATCTGAACTCAAATTTTGCACCATTGAATTATCTGGTAGTCGTTTGGGCTTATTGGGATCCTGACCACTTTTGTCTTCGAATGTCGCCATTCCATCGGGATCGATAAATCTAATAGGATTATCATATGCATAGTTATAGGGGGACCACCTTCTGCTCATATCTGCCAACGGATCTATCACATGCCACCTTCCAATCTGCGCATCGTACATCCTCGCTCCGTAATCATACCACTCCAGACCACTGCCATCACTGAATTCCTTTTCCTGCTTTTCCTTACCGTTGTACTCATATTTATTATCGAGTTTGCCAATAGCCTTGGAACTAATGCCCGCTATGGTGAGCCCAAATGGATAATAATGGGTTTCTTCGGTGATGGGACCTGTAATATGCTGAATACTCAGGTTATCAAAGAACACATCCCAGTTCTGGGTTTCATTACTTACATAAATATACAAAAATCCGTTTTTGGTCATTGGGATACCAGTGGAAGCGATGGCTTTTACGAGGTTGGCATCACTGACAGGTATGGCCCCGCTGCTGGCAGCTACATATTTTAATTGCTCATCCAGCAGTATCCAGTTGAGGTAAGCTTTGGGCTTTGTGGCCTGACTGGGATTGTTTCCGGACCGGAAACTGCCCAATGCGCCCAACAAGGGGCTGCTGGTGCTATTACTTAAGGCTGTCAATGTTCCCTTGCTTTCTCCTGCTACACCAACGATGCCGGTAGCCAGTGAGGTAAGAATGTCGGTCAGCGGGTTGCCACCCTCATTGGCGCTACCACCACTGCGGTAAAAATGGCTGACACCGATGTCTACTTTATCACCGCTCATGACCTTCAATACCAGGGCGGGTCCAAGTTTATTGCCACTACCGTTTAATTTGGCCACCAAGTCGTTGGGAACGGTTACGGGATTGGGATCGGTTGGATAACCACCAGACACCGATGATTTAGTGACAGCCGTTAGAGGAATATTGTAAAAGAGCTGATCTTCTTTGGTACGGGTAGCGGTTTCCATGGAAGCCAGGTACCGGGTGGTATCAGCTTGCTCTGTGAGTACCATGCGCACATTGCCCAGGTGGTCTTTGAGGAAGTAATCGTACTCAAACTGGTAAGCACTGTCGCCACTGACAAAGCGTTTTTTGGTATAACGCAGCCTGCCTTCCTCGTGGCCAATGAATTGAAGGGTATCATTTTCATAGACGCAGCCACCCAGGTAGAGGGTAGTAGTGACTTTAGTGGGTGATACAGTGAGATCGGACACCACTTTTCGCAGTTTATTACCGGCAGCATCATAGATATATTCAATGGTTCCTTTGCCAGCGACTGAAATGGACTGTGGCAGGTTAAGGTAATTATAAGTTATACCTCCACCAGTCGTGAGATCCACTCCTGTAGTAGTACCAATTTTTTTGTTTTGATCGGTTACTAAATTGCCATTGGGATCATATCCATAATCAGCAGTTGCGCTTTTGGTAACAGCATCATACTTAAAATCACCCAGTTTGCTATTGTTATCGTTCAGATCGTCAGCAACTCTTTTAAGTTTATTAGAGTTATCGTGGTAAGTATAACGTAATGCATCTATAGTAATATCTGTACTGCCCGGTTTGATGCCATGCTGGACCATGCTCAGGATGTTGCCATTGGCATCATACTTCATCTTGTAATTATTGTCAGCATCAAATCCGTGGACGCTGAAATTGGCTTCGTTGGTGTTCCAGGCACCACCGCTGGTGGTGATGTTTTGGGTAAATGTAGCCTTCCCAAAGCGGTTGGCAGCATCGTAGTCAAAATCATATTTACGCCTGACTGCATCGCCTTTGCTTTTCCAGATGGTGCCAGAAATATTGCCATTGAATTGGGCATTGCTGAAACTGGTGGAACCAGGCATGGTGCTGGTCTTATCATAACCCAGTTCAAAGCCAAAGTAGTTCTCAGTATAGGCACCCGCACCCTGGTCGAGGAGGTAATTGCGGTTGACGCCGAGTGCCCAGCCACGAATATTGTAATCATAGGTGAGGGTTTCCAGCGGCCCGCCTCCGGGACCTGCAGTGGGCGCAAGGGTTTTCTTTTTTAATTGACCAAGGGCATCGTATTCGTTTTGTACAATAACCTGGTCGGTTTTATAGAGATGTTGACCAGTATTGTTAAAGAAGGAGTGGAGGTACTTTTTTGCGCTTAACATCCGGCCCAGATCGTCATAAGTAATGGTAGTGCTCACAACATGTGTTTGAGGATTATTGGACCCTGCCTTGCGCATTCTTTGCACAATCACGAGTGGTTGACCGCTCCAGGTGTATTGGGTAGTGGTATGTTCTTCTCCATTGGTAATATTGGTGGAAAGTGTCTGTATAATGCGTTTTTTTTCATCATAGATATTAACGGAGTAGAGATAGGTACTGCTGGTACCCACTGCTTTAGTCCGCGTGCCGGTTACGAGCCCTTTGGTCAGCATGCTTTGGACATTGGCTTGCGGATAAGGCCATTGTGTGTTGGAAGGTGATTGCAGATAAATATCATAGGCATCATAGTAGGTATCGCGGAGTGGATTACCATAACTTGCCCGCCAGTCGTAATTATCATAGTAGGTAATGGTTTGGGGGTCAGGATTGCTAGTACTTGGGAAACTCTGGGTGGTGGTATAGGCAAAAGGTTTTGCGAGATCCACCACCTCAAAGCGGGCCAGGTTTTGACTGGAGAGGTTGCCCTGCATGGTGCTTTGGGTAAGGTAGGTGGCATTGTTGAAAAAGCCGGTCATGATGGGCCTGTTGAGGGCATCGTATTTGGTAAAAATCCAACGGTTGAGAGGCCGCAGGTTGGCATCCTGGGTAAGTACCAGCCGGTCCCATTTGTCGTATACCATCCATGATTCTCCGGCGCCGGGGACCTTTTTCATAGTCATACGATGGCGGCTGTCATACTCATAGCGAAAAGATTGCTCGTTGAGTATGACATTGCTGCTCCAGGTAGTATTCCAGCTATTGTCAACCAGCAGCTCTACTCCTCTGGGTTGGACCACGAGGCGTAGCTGATTCAGGTCATCATACACATAATAGGTGCAGAGCCAGCCGGCATAATTGCTGCCGGTACCATCATCGGGAGAGGCAGAAAACTGCACTTTTTTGAGTATTACCTGACCTTCCTTATCCTTAAACTCTATGACCTGTTTGCCTTGTTCATCAACCGAAATGGTTTTGTAGAGTTCACCAGCAGTGTAGATGCCGGTAACGGCATAGGAGGCCCAATTATTAGCCACATTGGTAACGGTCCAGATCTTCACATCATCGGTGGGAGTATTGAAGTAATATTTGACTTTTACGGAGTGTCGGTTAGCTTCCAATGTTTGAGACGCGGAACCCACCCAGGCAGTGCCTGGTGCAAAATTCTCCTGCACACGGTTAAGGGGAGAAGCTTCAAAATTGGTTTGGCCATAGGCCCAATTGAGGCTATTGGGGCCGACATTCGTCTCTCCTGGTTGGCCGGTCAATTGTGTATTGTAAAACTGTGCCTGCTGCTGAAAGGGGTTGAGTTTGAAAAGGCCATCATTAATATTAGGATTGCTGCCGGCATTGTTGGCGCCAAAAGGAAGGTATTTGCGTTGTTCGCGGCTAAACTCATCGTATACGACTGCACTGACCAGGTCTACTGCTCCTGCAGAAGATGTGGGGTTGGCAGGATTGGTTACTAAGGACCCTTTTTTAACGACTGTTTGGATAGGACGCCCCAGCCCATCAAACCAGGCAGTGGTTTGGCGTACATCCTGGAGGTTACGGCCGGGCAGGTTGGCGGGAGTCTGCTCCGGCGCCAGGGCATCCCAGGTGCGGATATAGTTGACCTTAATGGTATTGCTGTAAGGTGTCTGAAGCGGCACAGGGGTTTGCGCCTGTGTTATGTTTTGCAGACAGAGTAGTGCTATTATCAGATACCTGCTTCTCCTGTATTGACTGTTCTTTATTTGAATATTCATGATTATGCGTTTAAGGAAGGTTTATTGGTTATAGGATTTCTGATACTGGTAGTCCAATGTTTTGATGATATTCTTATTTTCATCCCGGACAGTCTTTAGCCTGCCAAAGCCATCGTATTCGTAGTAAGTAATGAGGTTGTTGGC